>Ga0181390_1000028_pt1 | contig 44888 bp, 42 predicted proteins | sample 13SPOviralmetaG_FD_130085 | JGI IMG/M metagenome (GOLD analysis project Ga0181390, IMG submission 130085) | Marine viral communities from the oligotrophic San Pedro Time Series (SPOT) site, San Pedro Channel, CA, USA - 13 SPOT_SRF_2010-07-21 | ecosystem: Environmental > Aquatic > Marine > Strait...
AATAGAGTTCAAGAGAATATTATTGAAGGTAATTTTGAATATAAAACACCATCAGGAAAATTACGTCAAGCTAGAGTTATTAAAAACTTTAAGCAAGATCAAAATGTGAATAAAAAAATGTTTAGTAAAGCATTAGAATTAGTAGCATAATGAAAAAATTAATTTACATAACCTTAATAAGTTTCCTTTGGGCATGTAGCCCAGAGGAGCTTATTACACCTTATCCTTGTTTAGGGGGTGATTGTGAAACATTTTTTGAAATAGACCCACTTGTATCACCTGGAGTGTATCAGGATCAGAATGGGTATTGGCACATAGAACATAATGATATTCAATATTTTACTATAAAGGGTATTACTAGCGAATTACACCCAGATTATATGGTTAATGGTGTTCCTTTAATAGAAACTGTATTTGATTCTGATTATTGGGTTTGGATTGATGGAATTACATTTACAGTACCGTTATATAGCGCACTAGGTTTTTTTACCAGTGGTGATTATACAAATCCAATACCCGTAGGTAATTTAACGTATACTATTGAAGATATGGCTGATAATTTCCCGCCCCTAAATATAGCAGGATATTCACTTAATCCTGATGTTTGTTTAGATTGTCCTTATTTTGAAACACTAATAGGTACTTACAGTAAATATAATACACACCCTAAACAACAAATATTTTTTGATAACCAAATGGTAGGAGATACAGCTAAAGTATTTGTTAAAACTATATTTAGTGGGGAAATTGAAATTGAAAAAGAATTTAATATAATATTCGAATGAAAAAACTAACAATTCAGGAATCTAAACAATTTATTCCATTAAAAGAAAACTATGGAAACACGGATTTAGAACACGCTAAATATTTCACATTAACACCTAGTAAAAGAGGTGAGGGATGGGAAGATGTAACGTATTATACGGATAAAAAATATGGTTTATACGCGGATAAAGGAAATGGAGATCAATGGGTATATGTTTTATCTAATCCTTCATCCCCTGGTTTATTAAAAATAGGATATACTAAAAAACAACCAGAAGAGAGAGCTAAGCAAATATCATCTGCAACAGGTGTTGCTTTACCTTATAAAGTAGAATGGGCTTATCAATGTTTTAATGGTGAGACTGTTGAAAGGGAAGTACATCATAAATTAAAATCACAAAGAGTAAATAATAATAAAGAATTTTTTCAAATTAATTTGGAAGAAGCAAAAGAAGTAATTAACTTAATTGGAAATAAATTTAAATAACATGAAAGAATTAAAATTAACAGAAGAGCAAATCCAAAACAACAGAAAATCAGATCTAATTCAGGATTTAATGGCTACAGGTACTGTAATGGATGAATTATGGAATTATCACCCAGATAATCCTAATAAGAAAAATATAGTGGATGAATATAATGTTCTTGAGGCAATACAAAAACAAATAGAAGAAGAATTAGCAGAATTAAAATAAATTATTTACATATGTATGATTGATGAAAGAATTTAATGCCAAATTAGTAGAAGAATATGGTTACAAAGCCCATAGGAATGGGTTTTTTAGAGAATGGCAAAGATTAACATCATCTATTAGTGAAGATGAAGATATTAATTATTCGGATGCTGCTGAAAAGGCATTTAATCATTTAAAATTAATGGGGAGTGAATAAAGATAAAATTTTTGATTTATTTAATGATGAAACTATTATTGAAAAAAATAATAAAGATTTATCTACTTTTAATGCTAGCCCATACCATAAATTAGGTATGTTTACTAAATTAATAGTTAACCATTTTGTTTTTCACCATAAATTAGAAAAATTTCTTCAAAAAGAACAACCCTCTTATAACTCAGAATCAACACGTGAAGCATCTTCATTTGTAGTATTTAATAGAGCTTGGAATTATCTTAAACAAGTTAATATAGAAGATAAAAACCACCAACGTGCTGTATTGGATTTTAATCCTAAAATACTAAATAAAACTTTGGAAAGTGCACTCTTATATTTCCAAGATAGTGAAGAATACAGGAAATGCGCACATATTTTCAAGATACAACAAATCATAAGAGAAAGAAAATAATAGCTAGGCTATACTATCCCTTATACGTACCTTAGTATCACAGGGTTTTGGAAAAATGGGATAATAGGGGTGGAAATAAAGGCATAATAATTAGGGTTAAGGGATACCCTGTTTTAAATATAAATAAGTCATGAGAAATAGAAAATTAGCACACAAAAAATTAGATAGATTAGATACAATTCTAATTACTCTCCAACAAATTGTAAATCGTCAATCACCAATTGAACAATATAAAATTAATATTGGGAAAGCTCAGGGTATAATTGAGGATTTAAGAGATATGGTAGAAAGAGAACCAATGTCTCCCGGAGAAATGAATAAAATATAAATAAATAAAGGTTATGAAATTAACAGCAGAACAACTCCAACAAAATTGGATAGAATTTTTATCAAACATTGAACAGCATATTACTGGTGATAGAAAAGATAAATTACTAGAATTTTATAATAAATATGAAGACCGTATTATATTAATGCCTGCGGCTCATAAGAAAGAATATCATAATGCATTTCCAGGTGGTTATGTAGAACACGTAAATAGAGTAGTTAAAGCAGCATTATCATTATCTGCTATATGGGAAGGATTTGGTTGTGATATGACTACATTTACCCAGGAAGAATTGGTATTTTCGGCTATTAATCATGATTTAGGTAAAATGGGTGATGATGAAAATGAATCATACATACCTCAGACTGACCAATGGAGACGTGATAAATTAGGTGAAGATTATATGTTTAATAAAAAAGTCCCATTTGCGTCTGTTCCAGATAGAGGATTATTTTTATTACAATCACATGGTGTAACTTATTCATTTAATGAAATGTTAGCCATACAAACACATGATGGATTATATGATGAAGGAAATAAAAAATATTTATTTGCCTTTATGCCAGAACAAAAACCACGTACCTCATTACCTTTTATACTTCACCAAGCGGATTTAATGGCTGCTCGTATAGAATTTGAAAGGGAATGGTTACCTAAATTAAATGGGGAAAATAGCGTGGAGCCCAAAAAGAAAAATTATACATTGAATGGGAACATAAAATCATCTAAATCCAAGGCACTTAATACAATTTCAAGCCCAGGATTAAAGAATATGTTAGATAGTTTATGATACTAGAAATAATAATAGGAATTTTAGGTTTTTTAGTCGTTATCTTAGGATATACGACTTTTAACCTTTTGAGAAAAAATGAACAAGCAGAAGATATTATTGTTTCTCAATCCGATTTTTTAAATAAATTATCATCACACTTAGATGAATCCCAAAAACGTTTAGATGAAATTGATGAAAAGGGAGCATTTAAAAGTGATGATGAAATAGGTTGGTTTTTTAATGAAATAAAGGTTTTACAAAAAGGTTTATCTCAATTTAAAATTGACTAATAATTTATGGCTCCAAGAAAAAGAAGGAAAAAAAGTAAAAATTACTTTACTCAAGATACCGAAGATGCTATAGTGTTATATAATAATACTAAGGATCCCGAAATTAGATCTAAAATATATGAACGTGAAATACATTTCGCGTTTTTCAAGCTTACCCAGAATATAATTCACACTTTTAAATTTTACCACACTGAAGTAACTGATTTAGAACATTTACAACATGAGATAATTACATTTTTATTATCTAAGATGCATTTATTTGATCCAACTCGCGGTGCGAAAGCATATTCATACTTTGGGACTATTGTTAAAAGGTGGTTAATATTATATAATACTAAAAATTATAAAAAGAAAATAAATAAAGTAGGTGTAGATGAATTATCTAAAGAAGGATCATCCCATATTTACAGTATAGGAGATGATAGAATAAAAAGTGATTTAGATAAATATGTTGATATTTATGTAAACCATGTTGAAAATAATATATTTGATTTATTCCCAAAAAAGAATGATGCTCAAATAGCAGATGCTATACTTGAGTTATTTAGAAAAAGAGAAGACTTAGAGGTATTTAATAAAAAGGCACTTTATATCTATATAAGAGAAATGGTAGATGTAAAAACCCCTAAAATTACTAAAATAGCTGATCAACTTCATGATATATTTAAATCACAATATATATTCTTTTTAGAAAACGGTTATACTAGATTCTAAACCCTTTCTATATCCATATTTATAACCAAAAATATTATGGGAGCATTAGACAATGTAGTATTTGGAAAGAAAAAATTCTCGGATATCCTCAGTGAAATTTACGACAACCAAAAAAAGAAAGATAAACAAATAACAGGTTTAATTTCAGAATTAAAACCACTTATAAATGATATAGGTGATGCCACTTTAATTGTTCCACTTATAAAGGAATATATGGAAATTGGTGTTCGTAACGATGAACAATTAATTAAAATGGCTACTATAGTACAGCGTGCGCTTAATAATAGTTCCAGCGATGATTCAATGGGTATTACAGATGCCGAAAAAGAAGAATTAATGGCGGAATTAGATAAGCTTAACGAAAACTACGAAGAAAACAAAGATGAATAAGAAAGGTTTTGCTGCTTTAAATAATAGTTTAAATCCAACACAGGGATCCCAATTACCTAATATAAATGGGTTAATTACTAGTGTTAGAGTAGTAGATATTATACTAGATAACCAACACCCCCAATTTGATGATTATGGTGAATGGAATGGGATTGGTACTATTATGTGCGAAGATATTACTATAAATCAATTTGAAAAGAAAGATTTAACTATAGCTACTCCTTTATTACCTTATTTAAAAAACTTTCCTTTAGTTAATGAAATAGTATTATTATTTAGTCTACCTAGTAGAAATATGAGTACTGGTGGTAAAAAACAAGAATTTTACTATTTAAATCCAATTAATCTTTGGAATCACCCCCACCATAATGCATATCCAAGTTCAATAAAATCAAATGAATTACCTAACCAACAACAAAAAAGTTATCAAAATATAGAAGCAGGATCAGTTAGAAGAATAACAGATGAATCTACAGAAATAGATTTAAATTCACCTGTAGCTGAACCTGGTACTAATGGTGGAACTTTTGTTGAAGAATTAAATATTCATCCTTTATTACCTTTTACAGGAGATAACATATATGAGGGTAGATTTGGTAATTCTATACGTTTAGGAAGTACCATAAAGACTAAAAATATTTTATACCAAAATAATTGGTCAGAATTTGGTAAAAATGGTAATCCTATTACAATTCTTAGAAATGGACAATCCCCAGATAGTTCAGATGAAGGTTGGTTGCCTGTGATTGAAAATATAAATAAAGATTTATCTTCTATATATTTAACTTCTAATCAAAAAATTCCATTAGTATCTGATTTTAGATCATACCCATCCATTACCGGAATTCAACCTGAAACTTTAGGTACTTATAAAAACCCTCAAATTATATTAAATTCAGGACGTTTAGTATTTAATACTAATTTAGATAGTATTTTAATAAATTCTCATGTTCATGTTGGAATATCTGCTGTTGAAGATATAGGTTTATTTTCTAGAAAAGGAAATATAAATATTAGAGGTAATAATGTAAAATTAGGTGGAGTAAATGCTACAGAATCTTTAATATTAGGAGATACATTTATGATGCAATTTGGAGCATTATTAGACGCCTTAAATTTTTTAGCTGAGGCTATTATAGAAGAACCTAATTTAGCTGTAAGTGCTCCTATGGCTGATAATTTAAAATTAATAATTGAAGGATTTAAAGGTCAATTAGGAATAATGTTATCAAAAACCGTTCAAACTACATAGAAATGGCAAGTGAAGCATTTATATTAAAGTTAGCAGAAGAATTTTTGGGTAGTGCCAAAGGTAAAAAAATTTTTGGGCAGGAACTTCCAACATCTGCTATAAATAAACAAATACAATCTATAGCTAATAAAGCAGAATTAACTGAATCTGAATTAATGAATTTAGGTTTTGTAACAGCAGCTCAACAAGGTATAGCAAAAGCTAAAAGTTTAGGAGCATCAGCTGATACAATTAAATCTGCAGCAAATTCATTACCTACTGAAGAATTAAAAGCAATAGGACTACAATATGCCCAAAATCAAGGAATTGAAATTGATTCACTCTCAGAAGAAGATTTAGTAGCATATGGAAAACAAAATTTTGTATCTTTTGTTTCAGGTTATACTGATGATATAGATTTTGCCAATTTAAATATAGATTTACCAAATTTAGCACTTCAATTCCCAGAATTAAATTTAAACCTTTTTGGTGGAGGTTTATCTAGGGAAGAAAGAGCCGCCAGAAGACAAAGGAGAAGAGATAGAAGAAGACAAAGAAGAGATGATGCCCGTGATGCTATTGAAAATGCTAAAGCAGAAATTAGAGCCTTAATTCGTAAACAACAACGAGATTACACTCCTACACTTAAAACATTTGTTATTAGTGGTAAAGTATATGGTGAATCTGTACAGATAGAAGAAAAATGGAAAAAAATTGATGAAAATCAAACATTATCTGAATCCGAAAAAAGAACAAGAAAATTAGAAGTTACTACAAGTGAAACTGATGGGTCATTTGGTGGTGTAAGAATATCTGCTGCTTACCTTCAAATGCCTGATAATCCAAATTCTTTAGATGACCAATTAAACGAAAGAGTAAACATTAAATCCCCAGACTCAGATTATAATAGTGAAACATTTTCATCTGAAGATGTTTTACCTGTTGTAAATGCTGATGTTAGGGAAATTAATCCATTAGATATAGCAGAAGGGGTAGAATACTTTCCTTATCCTAATATGTTAATATTACCCCCATTTCGTAGTGATGGTAGTAAATTTATGGATATAAGTTTATATACATTAAAATTAGAAAATTTAACAGCTAAAGAAATCCAAGCTTTATCACCTAAAGAAAGAAGAGAATTTAGAAGAGCAGAAGGTAACCAATTAAGAGAAGCTAGAAAAGAAGAAAGAAAAGAACTTAAAAAAATAGAATTTGAAGCTACAACAAGTCCAATAGATGGAAGTTTTAATATTAGTATAAGGGTACCTGTTTTACCTGTAAATGAACGAGCTTTACTTAATTTATATTTAGTATATACTAAAGCGGGTCATGTTCCTAAGTATCAACCTATATTAAATAGGGATAGAACTGTAAAAAGTGATTTGTCTACAGTTAAAATTACTTCTATTGATGTTGAAGTAGAAAGAGCTAAGTTACTTTATCAAAATGCCTCTAATATGGTATTAAATAAAGCTAAAGTATTAGGTTTATCTGTAGTAGAGGCAGCATTAATACAAAGAAGAAAATCTGTATTAAGAATAACTAATATTATTAAACGTACCTTATTCCCTGTACTTTTAGGATTACTTATAGAATTTGGTATAACATCTCTTCTCCAAGCAAAACAAAAAACTTGTCCTACTCCTAGTAGATTAAAAGATGTAATTAAAAGGAGAAACAAAGTAGTTAGACAATTAAATAATATATATAAAGGAATAGCAGTAAATACAGGAATAGCAGCTGCTGCCCTAGTATTAGGTGCTGCACTTAAATCAGGTAGAATTTCAATCCAAAGTTTACCTATCCCACAAGCAATAGGTTTACCACCTGCTAAGGATTTTGGGGGTTTGATAGCATCACAAACAACAGCATTTCAAAATAAATTTACAAACATAATTACTTTATTAAAAGAATTAGAAGAAGAAAATAAAGAATTAAATAGAGAATTATTAGTAGCTTTATTATTTGCAGTTGCCGGATCTATATCGGCACTAGCCCTTTTAAATGCTATTGATAAACTAACCGAAGAGTGTACTACAGATGATAATCTTCAATTTGAGGCTTTATCACAAGAATTAATAGATCTTACACAAGAACAAGAAGAAGATGGAGAACCTATAGTATCAAGTATAAATGGATTTGAACTTGCAGTAGAAACAGAAGCTAATGGGTTAGGAGATTTAAAAAGAAGATTTGCAGTTGCAAAAGACTCTAGGGGAATAACATTATTAAAAGGAGAACCATCATTTAGTTCAGTAGATCAAATATTAATAGATGAATTAGTGTTCTATATACAACAAAACGATTTAAAAGCAGTTTAAGTTAATATTTATAATAAATCATTATATATGAAAATCAGTCAATTAAAAACTATTGTTAAAGAAGCAGTAAAAGAAGCAATTCAAGATGAATTAAAAGATATTCTTCTTGAAGCAGTACGTGCACCAAAACAAGTAATTCAATCATCTACCCCACAAACTAAATTACCTGAACAGGATAAAGTAAAGTTAAGAGAAAATATGATGGGTGTTTTAAATGGCATGAGACCAGGAGCAAATGGGAATATATCTGCAACTACAAATGATATGCCTTTACAAGTTACAAATGCTGATACAGCGAGTCCAAATGGTCAATTACCACAAGGAAATGTAAGCATGGATCAAATTATGGGATTAATGAATAAAAGATAATTAAATGGCATTTGGAGAAAGAAGAATATTTCCTGTTGATTTAAACGCTAGGAGGGCTGTAGGTATAAACCTCCCTCTTAATGGGGATGCTGTCTTTGATCCAAATTTTACTACTAAAAAGGCATTAAAAAGCAATTTAATTAATTTTCTATTAACTAACCCAGGAGAAAGAATAGCAAACCCACTTTTTGGTGCTGGTTTAAGACAATTTATATTTACTCAAATTGCTCGAGATAATTTAGATTTTTTAAGGGAAGACATACAAGATAAAGTAAGTAGGGAATTTAGTGAAATACAATTAGATAATATATTAGTAACTGAAGAAATAGATTCTAATACTATAAAAGTACAAATTGACTATTCAGTCCCTAATACTAACATCAATGATAATTTAATATTAAATTTTGCATAATAATGGCAATTAACAGAAACATAAATTATATTAATAAAGATTTTGCAGATTATAGATCTCAACTTATTAATTTCTCTCAAACATATTTCCCTAATACTTATTCAGACTTTGATGAAAGTTCTATAGGAATGATGTTTATAGAACAAGCTTCTTATGTAGGAGATGTTCTTTCATTTTATCTTGATAATCAAGTACAAGAAACTTATTTACAATATGCTAGACAAAATAATAATATATTTGAACTAGCTTATATGTTTAATTATAAACCTAAAGTAACATCTTTAGCTACAGTAGATATTGACTTTTATCAACTTCTTCCTGCTAAAACTTTACTTAGTACAGAAATCGTCCCAGATTATGATTATGCTTTATTTGTAGGAGCAAATACTACAGTATCTACTAGATTAGGTGGTAATTATATTATTGAAGACCCTATAGATTTTACAGTTTCTAGTTCCCAAGATGATACTGACGTTAGTATAGCTCAGATATCATCAGGTGATCCAACTTATTATTTAATTAAAAAAACTAGAAAAGCAACATCAGGAACTATCCAAACAGAAACTTTTACGTTTGGTGATTTCCAAGAATTCCCAACAGTAACTATTAATAATGGTAATATAGCTCAGATAATAGATATATTTGATTCAGATGGGAATGAATATTTTGAAGTAGACCATTTAGGACAGGAATTAGTTTATCAATCAATTAAAAATGATAATGCTAATGATCCTAATAATTACCAAGAAAGTGATGATGCCCCTTATTTACTCCAAACAAAACAAGTTCAACGCAGATTTGCAACTAGATTTAAATCAGAATCCCAATTACAAATCCAATTTGGTTCAGGTAATCCATCAGATACTGATGAAGAAGTTACCCCAAATCCTACAAATATAGGTTTAGGTTTACCTTTTGAAAGAAATAAATTAACAACAGCATATAGTCCAACTAACTTTATTTTTACAAATACTTATGGTGTTGCCCCTACTAATACAACATTAACTGTAAGATATTTAACAGGTGGTGGTGTTACATCAAATGTACCCGCTAATTCATTAGTAGTCCCAATTACAAGTGGAGTTAAATTTTTAGCAAGTAGTTTAAATTCAAATACTGCTCAATATATATTTGATTCTTTTGCAACAAATAACCCAAATGCCGCTACTGGGGGGCAAAATGGAGATACACTTTTAGAAATTAGAGAAAATTCATTATCTAATTATGGTACTCAACTTAGAAATGTTACGGCTGATGATTATTTAATTAGAGCTTTAAGTATGCCTCCTAAATATGGTGGGATAAGTAAAGCCTTTATTCAAAAGCCATTAGTAAATAACACAGGAGCTGATTTAGACTTATATGTTTTAACAGCTAATACTAATGGTAATTTAATTTCAACTTCAACTGCTTTAAAAAATAATTTAAAAAGTTATTTAAATCAATATAGAATGATAGGAGATACTATTTCTATAAAAGATGGCTTTGTAGTTAATATAGGTGTTGAATTTGAAGTTATTATTTCACCTAATTATAATAATAATGAAGTATTAAATGCATGTATTTCTAGATTAATTGAATTTTTCCTAATATCAAATTGGCAAATTAATCAACCTATTATTATGAGGGATTTATATAGTATAATTGATAACATCCCAGGTACACAAAGTGTTAAAAATGTTATGATTGTAAATAAAACAGGAACAAATACCGGATATTCTGAATATGCTTATGATATTGATGGAGCAACTCAAAACGGAGTAATTTACCCATCATTAGACCCTTGTATATTTGAGGTTAAATACCCATCAGATGATATTAAAGGTAGAATAGTAACATTATAAAAAATGGCAGTATATAAATTATTTCCAATCCAAGATGCAGCTTTATATTCATTTTACCCCTTTATGAATACAGGGATAGATGCTATTATAGAGGCTGGAAATTTAAATGTAAATTACAATCCGGTACCACAAGTACAAAGGTTTGTAGTCCAATTTGATCAAGATCAAATTACAAATATTATTAATACTGAGGTAGGTGTTACCAAAGCATTTTCTAGTGATTTAAAATGTTTTATATCTAATGCTCAAGGTGTAGTAATGAAAACAGATATGCATGCCTATGCAGTATCAGGTTCATGGGATAATGGATCAGGTACATATTTAGATTCACCATTAACTACTAATGGAGTAAGTTGGGTATCTAGAAATTTCTCAGGAAGTGGAAATTGGCTAACATCTGGGTGGGATACTTATGTAACAGCTTCATGGTCAGGAAGTAATAACCAAGGTGGGGGTAATTGGTTTACAGGGTCTAATGATCCTAATAATACAAATCTAACACCATACCAAACTTTTAATTTAAGAACTGAAAAAGATTTAAAATTAAATGTAACAGATATTGTTAATGTTTGGTATTCTAGTTCTAATTCTATAGGTGGTTATACTAATATTGCAAATGAAGGATTTATAGTAAAATGGGAAGATGCAGTTGAATTTAGTACCGCAGATGCTATTCAACCAATAATGCAATTTTATTCTGTTGATACTAATACAATTTACCCTCCTGTTTTAGAAATAAAATGGGATGACCAATCATTTGAAACAGGTAGTTTAAGTGAAATAGATACTACTGATGTATTTGTAGCATTAGATAGTAACCCTGGAGTATTCTATTCAGAAAGTATAAATAGATTTAGATTAAATGTACGCCCTGAATACCCAATTCGTACTTACCAAACAGCATCTTTATTTACAACTAACAATTACTTAAATAGTAGTTCATTATATGCTGTAAAAGATTTGGATACCAACGAATTTATTATTAATTTCGATGAGGAATATACAAAAATAAGCTGTGATGAAATTGGAAATTATTTTACTATATATATGAATGGTTTAGAACCTGAAAGATATTATAAAATTTTAATACAAACTACTATTAGTGGTAGTACCATAGTAAAAGATGATCAATATTATTTTAAAGTAGTTAATGGATAATGGCTAATATAGAAAGAAAAGTAAATCTTCTTAAATCAGTATTTGGTAAAACTGAATATCAAAAAACAATAGATACTTCTTTTAAAGAATTAGGAGTTACAACTATTTCTCAAGAAATTGAAGAACAACCAAATGTAGAAGAGTTTTTTGATATGTACAATACTCTTTTCTATGATATTCCAGCCGAAGGTGCAACTAATTCACATCAATTTTTAGTAGAACAAAGTGGTGAATACATTAATTTCCAAGATAAAACAGAAGAAATACAAGCTTTAAGAGCTGAAATAGCAAATTTAAGAAGAGAAAATTTAAATTTACAAGTAAATAATTTAAAAGATTTAGGTGGTGAAGGTTTAGAAGAAGATATTGCTAAACTAGAAAACCAAATTCAAGCTGTTAGTGATCAACAAACAGAGGCAGCAAATAGAATACAAACTACTGCTAATTCATTAGCATCATCAACTGCGGAACCAAAAAATAAACAGGCAAGTGCTGTAGGATATTTTGATTAAATATGGAAGAAGAAAACATTGACATATACCAAGTAGATTCTACTACTTTTGAAAAAGAAACATATTCAGTTTCTGATACTAGTCTAATGCTAAAAATTAGTCAGGATACTGATTTTGATTTAGATAGAGATTATATTGAATTTTATGTTTATGATGAAAATAAAAAGTTATTATATCCTCAGGATGTAATTCCATTAAATAGTTTTAATGTAAGACAAGGAGATATATTACTTGATCCTGAAAATGATTTAAAAACTTTTGGTTTTGATATAGGAAGATATTATATATCCTATAATTTTTATAGAAAAAGAGTAGCATCAGATCCTATTCTTAAATATTATATTAAAGAAATATCATCTGATAGAACCGAAATTAGATTAGCTAGTAATACTATATCTAATCAGGCAATAGCAGCAGGTGCTGAAACATTTACTGCCTATAGAAATTTAGCAGCATATTTTGTAGATTTTGCTTTAAATTTTGGGGGTAATAATACAATTATTGCTAATAATTTACAATTAGATACTTCTAATGCTGGAGATACTACTTTGTTAATTAAACTATATGAACCATTACCTGCGGCATATAATACAAAAAGCCAATGTTGGATAGTAGAAAAATTATCTAAAAGCCAATCATATGAGGTATTTTTCCCATTTGTCCCCGTTTCAAATGATTCATCAATATTTCTATCAGGCCCTAATCTTAATCTAAATATAATAGGAGAATCAGCCGAAGCAGGTCAATTATATTCTTATAATACTCTTTTAAATTCAGATGTTACAAGTTCAATTAATCAATTAAAAAACTTATTAGATTCAAAAGAAATTAATATTAATATTGATTATGAAGATTATGGGGAATTTGTAAATTTTAGTTCTGCTCAAACACGATTAGAAAATTTTTATTATAAAGTTGGGCTAATTGAATCTGCTAGTAACCAATTATCTTTAAATCTTGGAAATATAGCGGGATCAACTGTTGGTACAGCAGCTTATAGTTCTAGTAAGGCCTCATTAACTTCTGTTATTGACAATACAATAAATAATTTTGATGGGTATGAATATTTCCTTTATTTTAATAGTGGATCTAAACATTCATATCCAAAATCTAATACATTACCACCATTTACTTTATATAGCACAGGAAGTACAGAAGTATTACAATGGATAGGTAGTGCGGATTCTACTTCCCCATACTATGGAGGTCAAGCACTATCCGCCTCTAACTATGATCAAGATAATCAAGATTGGTTATATTGGTCAATACCTGAATATTTAAGAAATGATCCAGATAATGTTAGGTATGAATTGTATTTAGACATGATTGGCCAACATTTTGATAATGTTTGGTTATATACAAAAGACATTACTGAAAAATATAATACAGACAATAGAATTAATTATGGTGTATCAAAGGATTTAGTAGCTCAAGCTATTAGAGATTTTGGAGTTAAATTATATTCAAATAATTTTAACACTGATGATTTATTTACTGCATTTTTAGGATTAACCCCATCAGGTAGTTTATTTCCTTTCCCTAATATAACGGGTTCAATAGGTGGGCAAGTTAATACACCTACTGGGTATGAGTACATAGATACTAAAATATCATCTTCGAATGATGTAATACCCTTAGATGATACTAATAAACGTTTATATAAACGTATTTACCATAATATACCTTATTTACTTAAAACAAAAGGTACAATAGCAGGACTAAGAGCATTAATTACTTCTTACGGTATCCCAGATACTATGTTAAGAATTAATGAATTTGGAGGTAAAGATAAAAATGAAAATACTAATTGGGATTTTAGTCAAAATGTATTTAATTATGCTTTTAATACAGGCCCAGATAGTTTAAATACTATAACATCATCATTTAATATTAATGCTGATTTTGGATCACAGGAACCCACATTAAATTCAGTAGGTACTGTACAATTAAGATTCAAACCAAACACAATCCCTGGAGTAATATCAGATAACACTCCTAATCCAAAAATTAGATATTCTCAATCTATATGGGCATTAGATAATTCTTTATCAAACCCCTTTGATAATCCTACATCTGCTGTAGTTTTAGAATATACAGGTTCAGGTTTTATAACCGGTTCTTATTCCGGATCCTCACCTAGTGAATATGATACTTGGGGTACTTTAAAATTCTTTCCAGATATACTTTACAACCCATCTGTTAGTTGTAGTGTATATGCTCCCTTCTTTAATAATGATTGGTGGTCATTCCAAATAGCATATACTGGAAGTGGACCATCTGGTGCTTCTTCAACTGTAACTGCATCTTTATACGTAGGTAATGAAATAAATGGACAATTAGGATTTAATTTATCATCATCAGTACTTGCTGTAGATGATAGATCATGGCATAGAGCTGATATTACAACTATAAACCATCAAGATTTTATTAATATAAATTTAAAATCATATCTACCATTTTCAGGTTCTTATCAAGAATATAGATTATGGGGTCCACAATTAAGCCAAAGTATTTTTTATGATTATGTATTAAATCCTTATTCTGACCAAGGAAATAGTGTAAATTCTACACCTAATGAATTAGCCTTTAGAGCCGATTTAGGTACAGAATTAAATACTGGAAGTAGAGTTTCTATTCATCCTAGAGTAACAGGTTCAGCTGTTCAGATTACCCAATCATTTAATGAAATAGGCAATGTAGCAAGTAGCTTTTTAGTTACTCAAAATAAATCAGATTTATTATTTGTTACTAATGTAGAAAAAATATATGAAAATCAAGTAATTGCAGGTATAAAAAATAGAGTATCAGATAATATACAATTACATTCATTAAATATGCCCGAACCACCTTCAGGTTCTGATGCTGACGTTGTTGTATTATCTCCATTAGAGTCTATTCAACAAGAAACATTTGAAAGTGGAAGTTATAGTCCAAAAGCTGATTATTTAGAAGTTGCTTTTTCACCTGCAAATCAAATAAATGATGATATTAATGCTCAACTTGGGTATTTTAATATAGGTGATTATATAGGAGATCCTAGACAAATATTATCATCATCATTAAGCTATCCCGATTTAGATGCTTTAAATAATGCTTATTTTGAAAAGTATATTCAAAATTATGATGTTAATGATTTTGTTCGTTTAATAAAATTCTTTGATAACTCATTATTTCAAATGATTAAAGATTTTACTCCTGCTAGAACTAGTTTAGCTTCTGGTATCGTGATAAAACAACATATCCTAGAAAGAAATAGACAAAGACAAGCTTTAGTAAGCCAATCATTTCATGATTATTCAGGTTCAATAAAACCATTCCCAAGAGATTATAATACAGGATCAGGTGATACAGGTGCATATGAGTATATTAGTGGGTCATCAATATATAGATTTAGTGGAGGACCAGGAGGTTCAACTAATAGATATAATGGATTAAATACTTCTCCTTCACAATCGGCTTATGGTTTATCTAATAAATACTTTTTAACACAAAGTTATAGTGAATCAATAGAAGGATCAGTTGCTAATACTATAAATAATAGTGGTTCATTTGTAGGGTTTGGAAGTACAATAATAGATTCTCAACATGAATTTTATGATGGTGAGTTTAGTGGTTCAAATATTCAAGCAACAACACAATCATTAAATCCGGGATGTGATCCTTATCTAAGAGTAGTAGATACACCTGTAAATTTATACCCATTATTTTTCTCATTAGATGAAAATCGAAGAGATGGGACAGTTTCTTCTACTACATTTGCTAATAGAGCTAATTATCCTTTAGAGGGATTTGTTTGGATAGGATACCAGTTTAATGATACTACAAATCAAACTGAAGTAGCAGGAATTAAATTCCCTACAACTGATTTAAATGGTAATTTTATACGAGATTATATAGATGATTCTAGCACAATTGAATTTTTCTTTCAAGATGGTATTGCTACTTATTATATTAATGGTATAGATACATTTGCAGAAGGTGTATATGTAACTGTCGATAATACTCAAGGAAACTTTACTACATATTTTGACCCAAATGGAGGATCAGAAAATTGGAGTTTAGAAGTTGATGGAAATTATAATACTCGTACTACAGTAAATACTGAAAGTGCAGATTATGATCAACAAGGTGTATTTTTAGATCCTACCCTTTTATATCAAAACCAACCAATATATTATTGGAATGGAACACCAGTAAATGACGCATTAGGTTATTTTGATACAGGATCAATAAGTTCTAACTCTAATATAATATTAGGAGCGGATGGTGATATATCTTCGGGTTCTTATACTATTCCAAATTCTTCTAATATACCTTTATTTTTTAGTGCATCCATTGTTATAAGTTCTTCTTATACTAGTTTTGATGGTCAAGGAACAGTTATAGGAGTTTACCATTCAGGAAACACACATCCAGGAGCATCAACAGATCAATCTGCATTATTAAATTCTAATACTGCTAGTGTTACATTCCAACCAGTCCCAACACAAATTGATTTAAATGATAGTATTTTTCAAACTAATTATAATGTTTTAATTCCAGGGGATTCAGGATCAGGTGACCCAACATTTTTACCTCTTATAAATCCTGGAGGTCATCCTAAATTTAGAGTAGGAGCTTCATCTTCGTTTGATTTCTATTTCCCATCATTTGAATTAGATGGTTCAATCCCAACTGAAAATGCCACTTTTATTTATACACCATATTCAGGTAGTACTTTAGATGTATCTAATGGTAGTTTCATTTCCCAAAATAACAGTAATGGAATGGTTCAATTACATTCATATTCTGGATCTAGAGATGGAACAATAGATATTGACTATACTTCAATGGAGCTTTTTGCTACTTTAAACCCACAAAATCCAGGTAATATTGATGATATTACAATTAATGATGTTTATATTAGACCAAGAATTAAATTTACTGCTGACTCAAATTTAAATATAACATCATCATGGCAATATATACTTGCCCCTCCTACTAGTAATGCATTTTGGCTTACAGTTCCTCTTAAACTTGGGAATTTTTCTTACGGGAATGGAGTAGGTGAATGGGACGTAAGTCCAAGTGGATATACTACAATTGCTAGTATTTTACAACCTGCGGATAATGTAATATATTTTAGACCTGTTATCAAAAGTCCTGAAACACAGTATGAATATACTATGACTGAATACGACTTAGATCTTAAATTTGATGTTACAGCTCAATATGATGGGGGAGCTCTAATTCAAGAAACTCATACTATTAGTAATGCATATAGTAGTACAGGTCAAAATGGGATAAATAATGATATGTTCCCACAATCAGTAATTCTTGGGAGAGTAGGAACTGGAGATGTACAAGTACATTTAAAAGTAACAGGATCAGATAATTCAGGTGTAGGATATGAAAGAACAATTACAAGTTCAGCAAAACTATCAGGAGTAGATATGGGTCCAGGTTATGAATATTCATTTCCTGATAGTCCTATTTTAGATATATCTCACCAAACTCCTGGTGTATCTTCTTCTATAACAACAGCAGGGGATATGTACTTTATAGAATACTCTATGAGTAATTATACCCCAGGTATTGGAGGAAATGGATTTAGTTCCTTTACAGCGGATTTAACCGATGGGAAAGAACCAAATACTAAATTATTTATAACTTCTTCATTCTCAGATGCTACTTTAGGATATGATTTAACGGGGAGTTTATATATTACTAAAGGTAATACATTATCAAACAATAGTAGTTTTGGTAGTTTTATTTTATCAAACCAATTTATAGTTCCTAACGAAGCTCAAAACGGAGTTAGAGTTAATTTAACTGGAAGTTATGGATATGAATTTTTAAATAGTGATTCATTTAGATTAGGAGTAGAAGCTAATAAGAATTTTGGGTCTGGATTTGAAATTCTTGAATACTCTATGAGTATATTCCCATCACAATCAGATAATTCAAGGATACTTGGAGATATGGCATATGGTAACTATAGAGCTCCGGTATCAACTGGGTTATCTATTCCTACTTTCTTTGGAGCAGGTGTTGTACCATTTAATAGAGCACTTGATTGTCAACCCTTATTAAATAATTATAATGCTCAAAGAGATAATAGCTTTATAATGGAAGTTGATTATTCTAATGTTACAGGATCATACTTACCATCAAATTTAAACCAAATATTAAGTAATACAGCAGCAAAGGCAGCCCTACCAGATTCTAATTATACTTCACCTAAAGTAATAAACCCAAGATATGATGGTGTAAAATCCACGTGTGCTGAAATAAATGAATGGCATATAAAAGATACGGGTACTTATGGTAAATTACCTAATATAGAATTACGAGATGCATTTTTTGGATACTTTAATGATCTATCAGATGATTACCCAAATATAAATGGTTTAACTAGAGTTAATTTAAATTATTTAGTAGATGAACAAAGCAATGCTTTACCTCCTTCTCTACCTTCTATAGGTATACCAACTTTAAAATCAGTATTCCCTGTAGAAGAATTAACTTCTATAGCAGTACAATCTGGAAGTTCACAATATAAAGTATTAGGAGATAATGTTAAAGTAGAACAATTATTAACATATTATGAACCTATAATGTACTCTCAAAATTCAGGAGATAATTATACTAATAATATTCAACTATCAGGTTCAGGTTTTGTTTCTAGATACGATAATGACGATGAAAACTCTCAAAAATTCCAACAGTTTAAAGCACAAGGAACAGCTTCAGTAGATACTAGCACACCAGTTCAAAATGTAAATTATTATGTTGATCCAAGTCAGCAAGTAACTGAAAACCCACAAAATACAAATACAACTAATCCATGGGCACAAGGAGGAAATGATTCAGCAAAATATCCACAAAGTATTTGGCTTGGTAATACAGGTGATGATTTATCAAATGCACAAGTTGTAAGCATGAAACATTCAGTTTTTACAACTTATGTTTCTGAAACAAAGAGGGTACGAGATGAATTATCAATGGAATTTCATGTTTTTACTGGTCCTACTAGTGCAGAAGAAATATCATTTAATTTAGAAGATATTGAATGTAATGTATATACTGATGATGGAAAAGTAACTAGCCTTGGAAGTGTTTTAGAATATGGGTGGTTTGATGTTAAAAATGTTGTTGAATGGAGAAAAAGAAAAGTAAGTCTTTCATCATTAAGAAAAGCCTATTCATCTAGAAATAGATGGAAAGCTACAAGAATGCCAATACCAACTGGAGGAATTAAAGTAACAGCTGATTGGGAAATGTATGAAACTCTTTTTGATAGAGGGTTAATGAGAGAAAGAAAACCTAAAGGAGGTTCAGGGGTAATAGCATTAGAATGGATAATTACTTTAAATACTGGTAATTATACTATTAAAGTAAATGATGATATAAAATTCCAAGTTATAGGATCATTTAAAAATGCTAGAGGTGGACATAGACAAGGTTATTTCTTCCCAGATTCTGGAGATTTTTTACAAACACCTACAAGAATTCAAGGAATGGGTGTTTATGATCATTTATTACAAGAATCTAATGTTGCAGCTTCACCATTTTGGCAAGTTACAGGATCTGGAGAAGCAAATTATTTAGTTATGGCATCTAGTAATATGAATGAAGCTTATGGTCAAGAATTTAAACAAGCAGATTTAGAATATTTCCCTGGCCCATCAGAATACTTTCCTGGAGGAATAGAACCTGCTAACACATCATTTGATACAATAAAATATGCACTACAATTATTTACCAACGATCAAATTAGATTTTCTAATAATGAAAACTTTACATATGATATTATTAGAGTATGGGGGCCAGATGAAAATATAGAAAGTGATGGAATAGGAAAATTAAAAATTGAACTATCTGAACCTATAGATAAATCCATAAATAAAGATTTCTTTTTAGTAAGAAGACCAATTGAAAGCCCTAATTCATTATATTTAGATACTCCATTTCCTTATGAAACATTAGGAAGTGCAAGTATAAGTACAGGAGTAATAGAATATTCAGGATCTAGATTTGCTTTATCAGGAAGTATAGATTCAGGTTCCGGTGGTAATTCAGATCTAAGTGGTTCTTATTCTGCTTCATTTAGTTCCTTGGAGTCGCAAATGACCCCTGGTATATTGTACCCGAATTATCCGACAGATTATCTAATTCAAAGTGCTTCTATAATAGTAAATGATTTAATTAGTAAAGGAGTAATACAATCTTAATAAGATGCATATTTATAAGCATATAATATTTATATAAAAACACAACAATGGGATATTTAAACAATTCAGTAATAACAGTTGATGCTATTCTTACTAAAAAAGGTAGAGAGCTGTTAGCAAGAAACGATGGTTCATTTAGAATCACTCAATTTGCATTATCTGATGATGAAATAGATTATACACTTTATAATCCAACACATCCATCAGGTTCAGCATATTATGGTGAAGCAATTGATAACATGCCTCTATTAGAAGCATTTCCAGATGAACAACAAATAATGAAGTATAAGTTAACTACTTTACCAAGAGGTACAGCTAGATTACCAGTACTTGATTTAGGATACGCTTCAATAAACTTAAAACAAGGGGCTCAGTTAGCAATAACTCCACAAACTTTAAACTATTTAAGTCAAAATCAAACATTTGAAACTAGTGGTTATGTAGCTACTATTGGAGATGTTCGTTTATTTAGTAACTTTAATGGTATAGGAATTAATACGGATGTTGCAACTAATGCAAATTCAACAACTACAATTGGTACTAATGTATCTAAAACAGTTATTGGTACTCAGATTAATATGACAGCTACAACTGTTAATACTTTATTTGGTACACAAAATACATTAAAAACTACTTTAACAGTAACAGGTTTAGATAGTGGAGCAAGAATAACAATCCCAGTAACAATAACACAAAACCAACTAACTTCATAAGATATGGGCTTTAAAAGATTCGATCCACAAGATTTTGTAGTAAGTGCTGATACAGTTACTTCTACAGTATGGTCTAATAATAGTGTATCACTTAACACGTATGCAACCTCTTCAACACAAAGAGAAGGATCATCTGGTCCTTATTATTTAAATGTTTATCAAACATCATCTGACCTACCAGAAGCAGCAGTACAATTCGGAATTGCTTATGCTAATGATACAGGAGGAGGAAGCTTATTGTTCGATCCCGCAGTAAGTGGTAAATCACCTTCAAGAACTTCATATGGTCAATATAGAACTTTAGTTTTAGAAGATGAAAATTCACAGTTTGTATTTGGTTCTAGTTTCTCAGGAAGCCAATTTATAGCTTTAAGCATTGAAAGAGCAAGATATAAAGAAAAATTATTCCCAAGTTCATTTGATTTAGTATTATCAAGTAGTAATGTTAACTTAACACAGTTAAGTTTAACTGATAACTCAAAATTACAATCTATTCCTACTTATTATGGTGCTCAAAGAGCATACCAAGTAATTAGTGGATCAGGAGGTACTTCATATGATGGAGGAATTGGATACACAGAAGTATCTGGATCTTATGGTTTATTCCTTCCAGACATTTCTACAGTACTATTAAATGTAGCTGCTTTATGTGATAAAACATCAATAGGTATTGGTTTAAATATTGTAAGTGCTTCAAATGATAATGACAATTCAGCCGGTATTTCTAATGCAACTGAATTATATAACCACATATCAGGATCAACAGGTGATGCAGACGGAGAAATATTTAAATTAAATTCTCAAGAAACTATAACATCAGATTTTGTATTTGTTAGAGCAAGAAACGCAGAATTTAATTATTCAGAAAATCCAAGTTTTATATCAGGATCAACAGGAGAAGTAATTTATAGTTATTTTATTGATAATCCTCAAACATATGCAACAACGGTTGGAATGTATAATGATAGTAATGAACTTTTAGCTGTAGCTAAATTATCAAAACCTTTACTAAAAGACTTTACAAAAGAAGCATTAGTTAGGGTTAAATTAGATTTTTAATAATGAATGGCTACTTTCAAACAATTCAAAGCGCAAGATATAATAATATCTCCACTAGAGGTAAATAAGGGATTTAGGTTCGTTGCAAATTCACCAACACCTACTGTCTCACCTACTCCTAGTTTAACACCATCCATAAGTGCTACGCCTAGTATTAGTATAACACCTAGTGTTAGTGCTACGCCTAGTATTAGTGTAACACCTAGTATAACGGTAAGTATATCTGTAAGTAAAACACCTAGTATAAGTAGAACACCTAGTATAACACCTAGTATATCTTTAAGTGGAGCCCCTGGTCAATCACCAACTCCAACTCCATCAATTAGTATTACACCTAGTGTTAGTGCTACACCTAGTATTAGTGTAACACCTACAATATCTGTAACCCCATCAGCAACATCAAATCTATTTTCAGAAACAAATTATGGTTATGATAATGGTAATTCACAAGATGCTTGTGATGATATAGGTTCTAATCCAGCAATTTATTCAAATATAGAATGGCTTGAACTTTCATCTCCAATTTTATATTTTAATTCTACTGGTACTAAACGTGCTGCACCTGGATATTATGCAATAGGTAGTATAGTTAAATATTATGGTACTTCAGGTACTTGGGGATCTAGTGGAGAATTTTGTGCAGGTTAAATAATAATATAAATAATAAATAAATGGCGTTTTTTAACGATGATAATGTAGGAATAGATAGATACTTTGGGAAACCAGGGAACTATCTTAATTCTCAATCCTTATCAAGTACAGATTCTGTTTATTTTGTACCTGAAGTATTAGTTTATGCTAATGCTTCTCAGCTATATTATACAAATTATATATCAGGTAGTTTTGGAGAAATTTCAGATGCAATTGTACCTACAGAAAATTTAGATACAACATTAACTCCACCTTCGGGTTCGGATGATGTGTATAATACAATTTATTACAATTATGAGGAAACAACATTAAATCCTCAAAAGTCATTTCCAACATCCCAAAGTATTGGAGTAATAACTATACCTTCAAAATTATATGGAGATTATATTCAACCAGGAACGGTTAAAATAGAAAGCCCAAATAGTGGAACTATAACTGATGATGGGAATGGTAGATTAAGAATTACAGGAAGTAGTGGAAATTCTCTTTTTGTTGGTAATGTAATTTACGAACATGGAATGATTATGTTAGCTAACACATTAACAGATGCTGATTATGATACATTATCAATTCCTCCTTCACCCTCTATAACCCCTTCAATAACCCCATCACTTACACCTACAGCAACTGTAACTAGAACACCTAGTAGAACACCTAGTATAACACCTAGTATAACAATAAGCCCATCAGTAAGTGCAACACCTAGTAGATCTATAAGTGCAACACCTAGTGTAACTGTTAGTAAATCAGTAACTACTACACCAAGTATTACAATTACACCTAGTAAATCTATAAGTAAAACACCAAGTATTAGTATAAGTCCAACACCAAGTACTAGTATAAGTAGAACTCCTACTATATCAATAACTGCTACACCTAGTGTAACCCCTAGTAAATCAATTAGTGCTACACCTAGTATAACAGTAAGTAAATCAATTAGTGCTACACCTAGTATAACAGTAACTAAATCTGTAAGTTTAACACCTTCAATTTCACTAACCCCAAGTATTACAATTAGCCCATCAATTAGTGCTACACCTAGTATTTCAATTTCACCTACTAGAACACCATCTATATCAATTACACCTAGTAAATCTATAAGTGCTACACCAAGTGTTACACCGAGTATTACAATTAGTAAATCGATAAGTTCTACACCTAGTATTTCTATTACACCTAGTATAACTGTTAGTAAGTCTATTAGTGCCACACCTAGTATTTCTATTACACCTAGTATAACTGTTAGTAAGTCTATTAGTGTAACACCTACAATATCTGTAACACCTAGTATTAGTATAAGTAAAACACCTAGTATAACACCTAGTATTACAATTAGCAAATCAATTAGTGCAACACCTAGTATTTCTATTACACCTACAATATCTGTAACACCAAGTATTACTATAAGTAGAACACCTAGTATAACAATTAGTAAGTCTATAAGTGCTACTCCAAGTATTAGCATAACACCATCTACTTCAGTTACACCTAGTATTAGTATAAGTGCTACACCTAGTATTAGTATAAGTAAAACACCTAGTATTTCTATTACACCTAGTATTTCTATTACACCTAGTAAATCTATAAGTGCTACACCTAGTATAACACCTAGTATTACAATTAGTAAATCGATAAGTAGAACACCTAGTATAACAGTAAGTAAATCTATAAGTGCTACACCTTCTAATACACCAAGTATTTCAGTAAGTGTTACACCTACTAGAACAGCAACAACAACACCAAGTATTAGTATAAGTAAAACACCAGCGGTTTCATCAACACCTAGTACATCAATTAGTGCAACTCCTAGTACAACTGCAAGTAAGTCAATAACACCTACTAGAACACCTAGTATTAGTATAAGTGCTACACCAAGTGTTACACCTACAATATCTGTTACACCTAGTATAACGGTTAGTAAATCGATAAGTAGAACACCTAGTAAAACTAGAACACCAAGTATAACACCTACAATATCTATTACACCAACTATTAGTATAAGTGCTACACCTTCTAGAACACCTAGTATAACAGTAAGTAAATCGATAACTAGAACACCAAGTGTAACACCTACAATATCTATTACACCTACTAGCACCAGAACACCTTCTAGAACACCTAGTAAATCGATAAGTAGAACACCATCTAGAACACCTAGTATAACAGTAAGTAAATCGATAACTAGAACACCATCTAGAACTCCTAGTATCACAATAAGTAAATCGATAAGTTCTACACCTAGTATTTCTATTACACCTAGTATAACACCTACAATATCTATTACACCTACTAATACCAGAACACCTTCTAGAACACCAAGTATTAGTATAAGTGCTACACCAAGTGTAACACCTACAATATCTATTACACCTAGTAAAACTAGAACACCTAGTATATCAATTACTAGAACACCTAGTATTACAATTAGTAAATCAATTAGTGCAACACCTAGTATTTCTATTACACCTAGTAAAACTAGAACACCTTCTAGAACACCTAGTAAATCGATAAGTAGAACACCATCTAGAACACCTAGTAAATCGATAACTAGAACACCATCTAGAACTCCTAGTATCACAATAAGTAAATCGATAAGTAGAACACCTAGTAAAACTAGAACACCATCTAGAACACCTAGTATATCAATTACTAGAACACCTAGTGTAACTAGAACAAGATCAGTAACACCAACTCCATCAAGAAAATTAGTAGATATAGATATTTTCATAGCAGCATCTAATTGGGATGCAACTAAAGATATGGATTTATTCTCTTACAGCTCTTGTAATGTAATTGGAAATGGAAGTAATCAATATTCTGTAGATGTAATTAAATCAACATCAAATGGTGGTTCAAATTTATATCCAGAAGTAGGTGATGAAATAAGAGTATCAGGAGCAGTTGTACAAGGTAGTGGATTCTTTGGATACGTAGATACATCAGGAACTTTTGCTCCAGGACCACAAGATGTTTATGTACAAGTTAATGCACAAGGAATTGTTTCTACTGGAATGACATTATGTACTACTATTACACCAACACCTACTAGAACAAGATCAGTAACACCTTCTAAATCTATAACACCTAGTTATACACCTACTAGAACACCATCTAAAACACCATCTAGAACACCTAGTAGAACAGCAACACCTTCAAGTTCACCAACTTTATTCCAATACCAATCAGTTAGTTCAGAAGGTTCAGGTGCAACGACAATTGCAACTGCCTGTGGAACATTTACAAACCAAACTTCATTCTGGGTTGCTCGTTCATCATTATCTTCAATTCAAGTAGGAGATGAAATTTATAAAAACTCAGCAGGTACTGTAACATGGGTAGGAGGTTTATATTATTATGGTATCCATGTAGTTGATGGTCTCAACGCAACAAGATATATGAGAGTAAACAATGCAGGTGAAGTTACAAACACTGGTACTTGTACTTCTCCAACACCAACTCCAACAAGAACTCCATCTGGAACACCAACTAGTTTAAATGCTATATTATTAGGTTATGATGCAGATGATATAGATGATGCTTGTATTAATGCTATGAACCCAACAACTTATTACACAAATTGTTCATCATTTGCTAATGGATGTTTCATATACTTTAATTCATTAGGATCTAAACATGCTCCTGCAGGATACTACTCAGATGGAACATCAGCTGGAGATAAAACTTCAACAGGAGCAATTAATTTAACAAACTTATGTACACCGTTCTAAAAAATAAAATATGGGGTTATTAAATATAAATGAAAATAATTTACATTATTATAATGGTAATAATATTACTGTTTCACTTAATTATATGAATAATGTAAAAATGTTCTATTTAAATACAGGAAAACATATAGATGATTGTCCTAGCTATATAAATAGTTTTGTTAATAAATTAAATAAATTTGAATTTGATTCCATTTTAATAGGTGGGGCAGGTTTAGGAATATTAGCTCATTGGGTAGATACAAATACATCTTGTTCTAAAATAGATGTAATTGAAAATGAAAGTGAAGTAATTACTTGGTTAAGTGAAAGTAACCATTTATCTTCGGATATTAATATTATAGAAGGAGATGCTTTTAATCATAATATAACTGCAAGTTATGATTTAATACTAATGGATTTATGGTGGGATACAGCAGGTGACTACAATAATGATGAATTAAAATTAATAACAAAGTATTCAGGTAGTTTAAATGAAAGTGGATCTTTATATTTTCCAATTAATTCCAAAGTTTTAAATTTAGAATCAATATAATATTTATTATAAAATAATATGGGCTCAAGAGATAGTTTTTTACAAGCTTTTATAGGTGAGATGGATGTGACTATGTCATTTTCTAGTTCATATGAAATATTTGAAACCCAATATAAATGTACAATAGGCTCTGAAGAATATAATTACACAAATAATCCAACAGTTATATCAGGAAGTCAAGGACAACCTTATGACTATGTAACTGGATCATATTTTTCTCCTTATATTACTTGTGTAGGATTATATGATGAAGCTTATAATTTATTAGCAGTAGGAAAATTAGCACAACCATTACCAACATCTCGTACAACAGATACTACAATTTTGGTTAATATAGATAGATAAAATTATTTGGTTGTTGAATAAAATGGTCGTATATTATAATAAAAGTTATATCGAATGTCAAAATCTAAAGGGCTGGGTGATACAGTAGCCAAAATCACTAAATTTTTTAAAATAGATAAACTTGTTAAATCCATAGATGAAGATTGTGGGTGTGATAAAAGACAAGAATATTTAAATAAAATAGTACCTTATAAATCGTCTAAAAAAGACGAAAGTATATTTATACAAATAGCAGCATATAGAGACCCTGAATTAAATAATACTTTAGAAGATTTATTTAAAAATGCTGAAAATCCAAATAATCTTAAAGTTTGTATTGCTTGGCAACATGATGATAAAGATGAATGGGATCAATTAGATCAATACCAAAATGATAGCAGAGTTTTAATTTTAGATATTCCTTATAAAGAATCAAAGGGTGTATGTTGGGCTAGAAACATGATCCAACAATATTATACTGATGAAACTTATACTTTACAATTAGATTCCCATCATAGATTTATTAAAAACTGGGATACAGAATTAATTAAAATGTATAAAGATCTTCAAAAAAAAGGACATAAAAAACCTTTAATAACTAGTTATTTACCCTCGTATTTTCCAGAAAAAGACCCTAAAGATAGAACACAAGAGTGTTGGCAACAAGATTTTAATAGATTTACTCCCGAAGGTTATATATTTACTTTTCCTTCCCTAATCTCAGGGTGGGAAAACTTAGATTCCCCGGTTCCAGGAAGATTTTATTCTGCTCATTTTGCTTTTGCAGGAGGAGCATTTTGTAATGAAGTACAACATGACCCTGAAATGTATTTTCATGGTGAAGAACCTAGTATAGCTGCTAGATCTTTTACTTGGGGTTATGATATCTTTCACCCTCATAAAATTATAGCATGGCATTTTTATAGTAGAAACGGTTTTATAAAACATTGGGATGACCATAGCAATTGGAATGATATTGATGAACATTCCCATTTAAGATATCGAACTTTACATGAAATGGACGGGCATAAATGTACACCATGTGCCAAAAATGCCTTAGGAAAATATTATTTTGGGGAAGTAAGAACCTTAGAAGAATATGAGCGTTATGCTGGATTAAAATTTGGGGATAGAACAGTAACCCAATTTACTTTAGATAGAAATGTACCTCCTAACCCACCAGATAAATACGAAGGCATGTTAAGACCTCATTTTAAACATTGTATTGATGTGCATCAAGACCATTTTAATGAAGATGATTATGATTTTTGGGTAGTTTCTTTTGAAATGGAAGATGGTACAGTAGTAGATAGACAAGATGCAGATGCTAATGAATTAAAAAGATTATTAGAACAAGCTAAAGGAGATGATGGTTGGGTTAGAATTTGGAGGGAATTTTTTGGACAAAAACCTGATAAATGGGTTATATGGCCTCATTCCGAATCTAAGGGATATATTGAAAGATATGAAGTAAAATTAAATAAAGGAATAACACCACCTCAATGAGAAAAATAATGTTACATCTCCCTGCTTACAGGGAACCTGAATTAATACCCACTATCAAGGATGCATTAGCCCAAGCTAAAAATCCTAAAAGAATACACTTTGGTATTTGTAGACAATATAATCCTGAGGATGGTTTTGATAATTTAGATGAATTTAGAGATGATCCTAGATTTAAAATATCAGATATTCCTTATGAAGAAGCTAAAGGTTTACCTTATGCTAGAGCCATTATAAATGAAGAATTGTTAGATGATGAAGATTTTGTATTACAGTTAGATGCCCATCATAGGTTTGCAAAAGACTGGGATGTAACTTTAATTAAATGGTATGATAAATTAAAAAAGAAAGGTAAAAATCCTTTAATATGTGGTTATTTACCATACTATAATCCATTTAATGACCCATCAGAAAGAGTAAATGAACCATGGTTTAGTGAAGCAGCATGTTTTTATCCACATGGTACTATATTTATTCGTCCCACAGGATACCATCATGTAGACCATAAAACATTAAAAGAACCAGTACCAGCTAGATTTATTTCAGGTCATTTTTGTTTTGGTCCAAATAAATGGGCTAAAGAAGTAAAACATGACCCAGAAATATATTTTTCAGGAGAAGAATTAAATTTATCTGTTAGAAGTTTTACTCATGGTTATGATTTATTTCATCCACACCAAGTAGTTGTTTGGCATGCTACAATGCGTGAAGAAAGAGATAATATGTTAATATGGGATGATCAATCCAAACGTGGAGATGATATGTGGTGGAGACAACAAGATATAGGAAGAGCTAGAATTAGACAACTTATAGGAGTTGAAGATAATGGTTATGATTTAGGTGAATATGGTTTGGGTAGTGTCCGTACTATAAGAGATTATGAAAAATATGCTGGTATTCATTTTAAGAAAAAATCATTTCAAAAACATACTAGAGACAATAAATTCCCTCCAAACCCTATAATTGAAGATGAACAAGAATGGGAGGATAGTTTTATGTTTTCATTTTATCATTTAGTAAATGTTACCCCTGACCAACTACCAGCTAAAGATTATAATTTTATTTTAATAGCATATGATGATAAAGATGGAAATAGTATTAATAGTGAATATGTAGATGATTATAGGCTAAAACAATTTTTGGAAGAAGGTAAACCTATCCATTATGAAAAAATGTTTATGACTGATGAAAATCCTACAAGGGTAGTATATTGGGGACATAGTGAAGAAAGAGGATGGGTTGAAAGAATAGAAGAAAATTTAATAAAATAAAAATAAATGGCAAACATAAGTTTTTACGGTTCACACAATGGGTCATATGTTGTAGAACAAGATGGTGAAATTTTACTTGTATTAGAAATAGAACGGTTTTTAAATTATAAAAATAGTGGAATAGCACAATACAAGACTGCAAAAGCTGATGATGTTCAGTTTTTATCTAAATTAATTCCAAAATATATAATGGATACATTAAATATTAAAGAATTTGAAAATTGTTATTATCTAAACACAGATATAATCCATAATGGGATACATATCCTTCATAATGATATACCAGCAAAAAATTATATTTTAAGTAAACACCATGAATCACATGCTGCTGGTACTTTTTATCAATCTCCACATAAAGAAGCATTATTATTTTCTTTTGATGGTGGGGGAGATGATGGTAAATTTAATATATATCATGCAAAACGAGAAGAATCAGTAAAACTACTTGAATGCGTACCTAACCCAATAATTAATTTACCTCATGTATTTTATGACTTAGGTTTTCCTTATATGATATTTGGACATTATATGAAAGATATAAGGTTTGAACCACTTAGTGAAGGAAATTTAGTGTATGCTGGTAAGCTTATGGGTTTAGTATCTTATGGTAAGGTTGTTGAAGAATGGTTACCTCATTTTATTAATTTTTACAAAAGTGATGTTAATGGATTAAATTGGTTAGAAAAAGTTAAAATATTAGGTGATGAAATTGGTGTAAATTTTGATGTAGAGAACAGACTTGAAGGAGATATAGCATATAATGTAGCTACAACGTCACAAAGAGCATTTGAAGAATGTTTTCTAGAAGTAGCTAAACCTTATTTTGAAAAATACCCAGATTTACCAATTGGTATAACTGGTGGTTGTGGTTTAAATATAATATTAAATACTAGATTAGTAGAAGAATTTGGTAAAAACGTTTTTGTTGCTCCTGGTCCTAATGATTGTGGTATAGCATTAGGTATGTTATTACATCATTTAAAACCATCAAACCCAATTGATGTTACCTATAAAGGGGTAGAATTATTAGATCAAAATACTCTTGGACATCATGTTCAAACTAGAGAATTTCCTTTTAGATCATATGATTTAAATGTTTTAGACTTAGTAGAGGATTTATCAAAAGGTAAAATAGTAGGAGTAGCCAGAGGGGGAGCGGAACATGGACCTCGTGCTCTTGGTAATAGAAGTATAATATGTGATCCATCTTTCCCCGAAATGAAAGATATATTAAATGCTAAAGTAAAAAATAGAGAATGGTATCGACCTTTTGCTCCTGTAGTAAGACTTGAAGATGTTAATGAATATTTTGAATGGGATAAAGAAAGTAGATGGATGTCATTTTGCCCTAAAGTTCAGAAAAAATGGAGAAAAAAACTATCTTCAATTACTCATGTTGATAATACTGCTAGAGTACAAACCGTAACTAAAGAACAAAATCCTTGGTTGTATGATTTATTAACTCAATTTAAAGAAAAAACTGGAGTTGGAGTACTATTAAATACATCATTTAATGTTGCTGGAAAACCTATTTTATCAAGTTTAACAGATGCTTGGGATATATTTCAAAAAAGCCAAATGGATGGTTTAATTATTAATGATTATTACTTTAAAAAAACAATTTAATGCAAGATTTCCATTATATTTTTTTCCCAATAGGACCTCAATTTATTAAGACATTAATTAGTACTTTTAAATGGGTACCTAAAGATACTAATGTTATAGTATTAACAAACACCCCTGAATTTTTTGATAATTTAGATATTAATTTTAATCTAACAGTATTAGATATAGATCAACTTTCAGATAAAGAAAGTCAATTAAATGAACCCTTAATAAAGGAATATGATAATGATAAATTCATATCAAAGCTTTTAGAAAAAAGTAAAGAAGGAAATATTTTTCCTTATGGTAAACATCGATTTGTTATACCATGGTTGTTAGAAAGAAATATTACAAAATTTGCTTTATTAGATAGTGATTGTGTTTTAAATTATCATAACCAACATACAAGTGTTTTAAATCATATAAATACAGAATATGCCGGTAAAAATTTACTGATTTCATTACCAATGAATTTTACAGCAGATATAAATAATATTTGGGATAATTTTTCAGAGGCTTTTACTAAATATGGAATATCAGAAGATGAAGTAAAAAGTTTAGGTAATGATTTAAAAATGAATGATGGGTGGTTAAGAGGTTTTGATTTTAAAGATAAAAATCTATTAGAAATGTATTTTAATATATGGAATGATATTTTAAAAATTTCATATAGTAATAAACATGATTTACTTAAGTGGAATTCTTGGACAGTAGCAGATGAATGGATACATGGAATACTATCATTATTATTAAAGAAAAAATTTGATATAATTACTGAAGATATTACATTTGGTGGTCATAGATTAGTTCATCATTTTTATCATCCTGAAAATGATTATTTTAATTTACACCATGGTAGTTTATATCAAGATATGTACAAAATGGTTCAAACTACAAGTAGACAAGAATTTTATAAAAAAAATAAAGACAATATAATTAAGTTTTATAAATATCAAAATGGAGTAGACCCAGTAAACGTTAAAAAATTAATATACGATTGGCCATATGAGTAAAAATTATACAATAGTTTCGGGTTTATGGGATTTAAACCGAGAAGGAAGAAAGTTTGAAGAACATTATATTCCTAGATTTAAAGAATTTTTAAAGATCGAAGCAAATATGATTTTATTTGCTCCTGCTTCATTAGAAAAACTTATATGGGAACATAGAAGCCCAGATAATACTTTTGTTAAAATATTTGAATTAGAGGATATAAAACAATTATATGCTCCACACTGGGATAAAACACAAGAAATCAGAAAAAACCCAGATTGGTATAATTTAACAGGTGAAGGTGGATGGTTACCAAATAGCCCTCAGGCATCATTAGAATATTATAATCCTATAGTACAATCTAAAATGTTTATGTTACATGATGCTGTATGTTATAATAACTTTGAAACTGATTATTATTTTTGGGTTGATGCAGGTTTAACTAATACCGTCCCTGCTACACATTTAGGTGAAAACAATTGTTTAGATTATTTAACTGAATGTTCAAATCCCTTTCTATTTTTATCTTATCCTTATGATGCAGCAGATGAAATACATGGGTTTAAATACCCTGAAATGAATGAAATTGCAGGGAAAAAAGTAAAATATGTTTGTAGAGGAGGTTTATTTGGTGGGCATAAAGACCAAATCAGAGAAGCTAACTCAACTTATTATTCATTATTAACTCAAACCTTAGAAAGAGGCTTAATGGGTACAGAAGAAAGTATTTTTTCTATTATGGCTCATAAAGAACCAAATTTATACAGAAGATTTGAATTAGATGGAAATGGTTTAGTAGTAAAATTTACAGAAGCTTTAGTAAATAAAGATGTTAAATTAGTTGATATCCCTAAAAATTCTAAACTTAATAAAAAAGTATCTATATGGGATTTAAAAAAATTAAAAACAAATTTATATATTTTAACATTTAATTTTCCAAAACAGTTAGAATTTACAATAAAAACAATGGAAAAAACTCCCGAATGGTTGGAGAAACCCCATTTAGTATTATTAGACAATTCTACAGACGAAAAAGCAAAAGCTAAAAATAAAAAAATAGCAAAAAAATATAAATTTGAATATATTGATAATGGGGGTAATATAGGAATATGTGGGGGAAGACAAGCAGCAGCAGATCATTTTGATAAATCAGATGCTGATTATTATTTCTTTTTTGAAGATGATATGACATCAAACCCACCTTCAATGGAAGGGCAATTTTGTAGAAATGGTTTAAGAAAATTTATTCCTGATTTATATAATATATTACATACAATTATGTTAAAGGAAGATTTTGATTTTTTAAAATTATCCTTTACAGAAGTATATTGGGATAATAATATTCAAACTAGTTGGTATAATGTTCCACAAGACATAAGAACTAGGGATTGGCCCAATTATGATAAATTACCTACTACTGGTAATGACCCTAATGCCCCTAGGACTATCTTTAATAGGATAGATAGTTTAAATGGGGTAGCTTACATAAATGGGGAAATTACTTATACTAATTGGCCTATGATTGTTTCTAAAAAAGGTAATAAAAAAATGTTTATAGACACAAAATGGGATCATCCTTATGAACAAACTTGGATGTCTTATATGTACCAAGAAACTAAAAAAGGCAACCTAAATCCTGCAGTTTTATTAGCTTCTCCTATATGGCATGAACGTATTCATTATTACAAGCCTGAGGAACGAAGAGAAAATTAATATTTATATTAAATCATAAATCATGAGTTGGACCTATAAAACGCATAAAATAGGAGATATTACTCAATTCCCAGAAAATACATTCGGTTTCGTTTATATAACAACACACAAACCTACGGGTAAGTCTTATATTGGGAAAAAGGTATTATTTCATAATAAAAAAAAGAGACTCGGAAAAAAAGAGTTAGCTGCCTTAACTGGGATTGTTGGACGTCGCCCTACATATAAATTAGAAGTTAAAGAATCAGATTGGGAAAAGTACTATGGTTCCCAAAAAGAAATTAAACAACTATTATTAGAAGGTAAAAAAGATGAATTTGAGCGTATTATATTAAAAATGTGTCCTGATAAAAAATCAATGACCTATTTTGAAGTTAAATATCAAATGCTTTATCAAGTATTAGAAAAACCAGATGAATTTTTTAATGATAATATTTTAGGTAAATTTTTTACAAAAGACTTAAAAGATATTAACTACGAAGATCCTTTGGAAATTAAAATACATTAGTGTATATTACCCCATATGGTAAACCAGTTATTAGTTACATTAGTAAACTCTGTGATGGGTTCGGGCAAGGCAACTGCTAGAAACAATTATGCCTATCACTGTCCATTTTGTCATCATCATAAACCAAAAATGGAGGTTAATCTGACAGAAAATAGGGAAGGTAAAAATCCTTGGCATTGTTGGGCTTGTGATGTAAGAGGCACTACTATATATTCTTTATTTAAACAGTTAAAAGTAGATGTAAGTAAGTTTACTGAACTTAAATCCCTTGTTAAAACTTCAAAATCAATAAAAGAAACACAAGTTGCATCTAATATTGTATTACCTAATGAATATATTGGCCTAAATAACGTTGATAACAGCGGAATTATGGCTAGGCACGCGCTTGCGTACCTAAAAAAAAGACATATTAGTAAATACGATATAATAAAGTACAATATAGGATATTGTAAAGAAGGATTATATAAAAATATGATTATAATTCCAACATATGATGCCGAGGGTAGATTAAATTACTTTACTGCTCGTTCATTTGAAAAAGAACCATACATTAAATATCGTAACCCATCAGCAAGTAGAGATGTAGTACCTAATGAACATTTAATTAATTGGAATATACCAATTATTTTATGTGAAGGATTATTTGATGCTATTGCTATAAAAAGAAACGCAATCCCACTATTGGGGAAAAACATACAGAGTAGCTTAATGAAAAAAATAGTTACCTCTGTAGTAGATAAAATTTATATTGCATTAGATAGGGATGCAATTAAACAAGCTTTAAAATTCTGTGAAAAATTAATGGCAGAAGGTAAAGAAGTCTATCTTGTAGATTTACAAGATAAGGACCCGAGTGAAATGGGTTTCGAAAATTTCACTAGACTTATTCAAAACACAGTTCCATTAACCTACTATGATTTAATGGAACACAAACTAGCTATATGATCAAAAAATCATACAATAGAATACTAGAGATCTCAGATGATCACAAACAAATTACTTTACCTGATTCAAGGTATTACAGACGTAATGGTGAGTATTACCCATCTATTACCTATGTTTTAAATGCTTACCCAAAAGGCAAATACTTTGAAGACTGGCTTAAAAAAGTTGGATACAGTGCAGAATGGATTGTAAAAAAAGCAGGTGAAGAAGGTACAGCAGTACACGAAATGATTGAAGAATATTTTGAAGGTAAAGAATTAAAGTATTTAAATGATAATGGTCACCCTAAAATGCCTCCTCATGTTTGGCAAATGTTTTTACGTTTTGTTGATTTTTGGGAAACTTATAAACCAACATTAGTTGAAACAGAAGTATCTTTATTCTCAGATAAACTTAAAGTAGCAGGTACTTGTGATTTAGTTTGTGAAATTGAAATTGATGGTAAAATGGAACGTTGGGTTATTGATTTTAAAACTAGTAACCATTTACAAACAACTTACGATTTACAAGGAGCTGTTTATGCTCAGTGTTATGAAGAATGTTATGGTATGCCCGTAGATAGAGTAGGTGTATTATGGTTAAAATCTAAGTCTAGAGGTATAGATAAAGCAGGCAAACGTTTAAAAGGTAAAAATTGGGAAGTTTATGAATCACCTCGTACACAAGAAGAAAATTTAGATATTTTCCAATCTGTAAAAAAATTATTTGATTTAGAAAATCCTAAACACAAACCAGCAACACAAAAGTTTGAAACTATAGTAAAAAGAACCGTCTAATATTTATAACAAAATATTAAATGGGTTTTTATAGGGGGCCAAATATAGTAACAGAAAATCTAGTAATATCCGTAGATGCAGCATCAACCAGATCATATCCAGGTAGTGGGGGTGTTTGGTATGACTTAAGTGGTAATGATATTAATCTTGGGAGTTCAGGTTCCCCTACTTTAACTACACTAGGAGGAGCAACTTGTTTTAATTTTGATCAAGATGGAGATTATTGGTCCGCAAATGGCATTCCCAGTAGTGCTAATTCTAATACTACCCAAAGAACATTAGAAGCATGGTTATACCCTGCTTCATCTGAAGTAACAAGTGGTGATAGAGGAACTATAATTTTATTACATGGTGGAAATGGAAATTATATGTCTATTACAAAAAGTGGTAGACAGTTATCAAGTTACTGGTATGGAAAAAACAATAATGGATATTTTCAAGGAGCACCTGCAATTACAAATCAAACATGGAATTGGTGGTGTACTGTATGGACTGGGAGTGAACTTAAACAGTGGCAAAATGGAACAAAATACACTACTAGTAATATTACAGGTACTAGTACTCGTAATGGCAATTTATTAATAGGTAGAGAAAGTTCAGGTAGACAATATTCGGGAGGAATTGCTATAGTACGTATTTATAATAGTGCATTAACTGATGATGAAGCTTTACAAAATTATAATGCACAAAAAACTAGATTTGGATTATAATGGGATTTTATAGAGGACCACATATAATAACAGAAGATTTATTTATACAACTAGATTTTACTTCCCCTAGATGTTTAAACAATGGTTTATCATCAGTAAAAAACTTAGCTGAAGGTGGAGCGGCTTGTGGTATTACTAATTCTGGTACTGATATTTCTTTAGATACTACTACTTTAAGCAATGGTATGAGCTGTTTAAATTGGATAGGAACTACTGCTGCTTATATAGATACACCTGATACAGGTGGTATGCCTTTATTTTCATTAGAAGTTTGGGTATATAATGTTAGTGGAGGCAATAGTAGACATAGTATATTTAGAAATTTTTGGGAAATTGTAGGTACTTCAATTCAATTTTGGAGTTATTCTTTTGATAATGATTACTGGAGAGCATCCTCAAGTGGGTTAGTACCTTATGATGAATGGACTCATATTACAACTACATGGGATGGAACCTATGTTAGACATTATATCAATGGTGATTTAGAATATACACAACCAGATGCATCTGGGGGAACAAGTGAAAATATGTATCACCTAACAGGATATAATGGAAGGAGATTTAGAGGTAAAATAGGTTCTTTTAGCTGTTATAAAAAATGTTTAAGTGCAACTGAAATTTTACAAAACTATAATGCTAAAGTAAGCAAATTCGTATAATAATGTATGTAGGACCAAATTTAGTCAAACCGGGATTAGGAGTAGCTTATGATTTTACCTCAAGAAGATCATGGATACCAGGGAGTAGTACTGTCAAAGATATTTCAGGTAACGGTAATACAGGTACAGTCTATAATAGCCCTGCTACTCAAGATACAGATACTACAGCACAAAATTTGTATTTTAATGGTAGTAACAATTATATCCAAATATCTGCAAACCAAACTTCATTATGGTTTAATAATGGCCAAACTATAGGTATGTGGGTTTACCATACTATAAACTCTGGAAGAAGAAATTTTTGGGATCAAGCGTATGGAGGCTCGGGTACTATGACTCATGAACAAGGAGGAGGTATTAGTTATTATTATGGAAGTAACGGTGCAAATGGTGGGTCTTATAAAGGATTTGGTAGTAGTTCTATACCTGGAAATACTTGGTCCTACTTTTGTGTTTCAAGATATACAGGAGGAGCAAAATGGTATTTAAATGGGGTAAATACACAAACAACAACAGATAGTTATACACCAATGAGTACTAATACTACAGCTAATATTAGAATAGGATTAGGGTATACTGGAGTATATTTAAAAGCAAATATAGCCTCTGTTCATGCTTATAGAAATGGACTATCAGATGCTGAAGTTTTACAAAATTATAACGCATTAAAAGGAAGATTTATATAATGGGAGTATTTGGAGCACAACAATATAATGGATTGCCTAGTTATGGCTGGTATAGAAATGGAAATCAAAACCATGGAAGTAATACTAATTTTACTTGGGGTACATATCAAGCAACAGGGGGACATGATGGTGGTCCTTATCTGCAAATAACAGGAGGAAGTGGCGGGACAGCAATGTCTACAGATTTTATCCCTATTAATGATACATCAGCTAATTATCAAATAATATGTTATGTAAAAACATTTTCAAAAGATTCAAACAATAATCTTGCAGGTGGTCATATTGGTATGGCTACTTATAATTCTTCTTACCAACATATTGATTTAAGAAATTGTGGTGGACTTGGTAATACAACATTAAGTAGACCATTAGCTGTAGGTGATGATAAAGCATATATAACTAGTAACAGTGGATGGTACTCAGGAACTACTTATTATTTTAAAACTTTTTGTATGTACCCTGCAGGTTCTCCTTATACGGCTTATGAATATACTAGAATAGGATTACATACTCCAAGTGGTGGTCTTTATACCCAAGATGGAGGTCCAACTTTAACCGGGAATGGTGACTATGAAGTAGATTTAAAAAATTCATCTAATAGTGATATTACAATGCCTGATTTAGGTTATGGGACAATGGCTACAGGAACACCTGTAATGAATGGTAGAGCAGGAGGTTCTTATTGTTATTCATTAGGTGCACCTAATTACCCAGAAACTTGGACACAAAAAGCAACAGGTGTATTTTCGGGAGAAAATAGAAATAGTAGTACACCCTTTAGGTATGATACTAGATATGTAAAGTTTTTAATATTAAGAAATTATAACCAAAGAACGGGACCTAATAATTGTGTATGGGGTATTTCTGATATATTTTTTGGTAGAGTAGAAGGAAGCAGAACTTATAATAATATAATATGATAGAAAATGACCCAACAATAGTAAGTGAATCTGTAGAATATGATGGAACTGAAGAATTTGAACAAACCTTTTTTAGTGATGGAGAAATAGTTTGGGTTCCTTTACCAATATCTGGATCAGAATAAATATGGTGGTGCTAGGCTCCCCCACTTTTTCTTCGTATATTTATAACAAAATACATTATGATAAAACTTTACGATCTTATCAAAGAACAAATTGAAAAACCAAAAGCGATAATTCTAGCTGGTGCTCCGGGTGCTGGTAAGGGGTATGTTTTACGTGGTTTAGATATTAGTGGTATTAAGACACTTAATGTAGATAACGCTTATATTGAATTATTAAAAAAAGCTAATGTGTCATTGGATTTAAAAAATGCTGGTCCTAGAGATAGGAGCGAAGCAGCTAAAGCAATGGCATCTGCTAATAAAGAATTTAAAGGAAAAGTAGCAGCAACAATAGAAGGTAAAGAACCTTTTATATTAGATGGGACAGCGGCATCAATTAAACAAACAGCCAATTTAAAAAAGGAATTAGAAGAAGCAGGGTATGAAGTATTTATGCTTTATGTTTATACTGATTTAGAACGTTCACTTAAACAAAATCAAGATAGATTTGAAAAATCTGGAGGTGAAGATAGAAGTTTAGCACCTGCTATAGTAATGAGAACATGGGCTTCAGTTACAGATAATTATAAAGCATATGAAGCAATGTTTAAAAGTAATTTTGTTTCTGTTGCAAATACTTTAGAGGATAAAAAACTAAGTGATGTAGAGGATATAATAAAAAAATATTTAGATCCATTTAAACCTCAAGGAACAAAACCAAAAGATGCTAAAGCACAAGCAAGATCAGACAAATCAAAAGCTGCTTTAAATTCCAAATTAAAAGAATTACTTGCAGATAAAAATGTTCAAAATATAATCAATAATTCAGTTTCAAAAGAACAGGCACAAGAAATATTAAGACAATTTTTATCTAAATGAGTTTAACAAGTTATTTAACAGAGGGACTATTACCTGAAGAGGAAAAAAAACAAACTACAGCAGTATATGCTGGTGGTTTTAAACCACCAACGGCAGGGCATTTTGAAGTTGTTGAAAAAGCATTAAAACAAAACCCTGAAATTGATGAATTTATTATTTTTATAGGTACTAAGGAACGAAATGGTATATCCCAAGATGAATCTTTATTAATTTGGGAAGTATATAATAATTATCTTCCATTTAAAGTTAAATTGGAACCAACATCTATACCACCTATTAAAGCTGTATATGATTTTGCTAAAAACCATCCAACAAGAGAAGTATTATGGATTATAGGAGCTAGGGAAGGTAATGATGAAGACTTTAAAGATATTTCTGCTAGAACAACTTCTATTTCTAAATACCCAAATTTAGAACTTCGTACTATTATAACACAAGGTGGTGTTTCAGGCACAGCTGCTAGAAATGCTTCTAAAATATCATTAGAAAAATTTATACCTTTTTTACCTACAATGCTTAATCCTGAAGAACAAGAGGAAGTATATAATATAGTAGCAGATAAAATACAGGAAAATGATCCTGAAGATGGTAAAGCAGCACCTTATGGTTCAGGGTATAAAAAATTAAAAGAAAATGCATCATATAAACAATATATAGATGTTCAAGATAAAATAGATCAATTAACACAACATATGATTGATAAAGGTATGAATGTTTTACCTTTACCTTCAGTTGAATTTGTAGATGGTGATTCAGAAAATGCTAGCGATTTTTTCGGTAAAACAGCGTATTATGATCCAAGTGAACAACATATCGTGTTATATACTGAAGGCAGACATCCAAAGGATATAGTACGTTCATATGCGCATGAAATGATCCATCATATCCAACATCTAGAAGATAGGTTAGGTGATATACCAGGTACAGATACAACAAGTTCAGACCATTTAACTAAATTAGAAAAAGAAGCTAATTTAAGAGGTACAATGACGTTTAGAAATTGGACAGATAGCATATTAAATGAAGATATTAAAAAAATAAATTATATTAATCCGAATTTTAAAGATGAATGGGAAGAAGCTATACGCTACCCAGAGTTTAAAGAAATGGGGATAAAGAGTTGGATCGAAATAGCAAATAAAGGATATGTTACTAATTACTCTAAGATTAAAGACAAGTTAGGTAATGTTGATTTAAAGTTTGATAGTTTAGAAGAACCAAAAAAACAAAGATTCCAAAATGCATTAAATAAAGGAAATATTGAAATGCCAATAGCAGTTAAATTTTCAGATAATGATTATGATTTGGTTGCAGGTAATACTAGAATATCAGGATTAGTTAAAAATAAAATAGACCCTAAAATTTGGGTTGTAGATTTATCTAATAATTTAAATGAAGCAGTTGTAGGCGATAAAATCGAATGTGATGGTTGTGGTTGGAGTTGGAATATAGTAGATGGTGGAAATGATTTATTTATGTGTCATAAATGTGGACATAATAATGAACCCATAAGTGAAGGTAAGAAAAAAGATCCATTTGGTTTATTAGCATACGCTCAAGAATTAGGTCGTTTAAGAGAAGATGAAAGTGAATATAAAGTCTATTTAGATATGGATGGTGTATTAGCTGATTTTGATCAACGTTTTAGAGATTTATCTGGAATGGAACCAAGTGAATTTGAAAGTAAATATGGTAGAAAAGCATTTTGGAATTTAATTGACGAAGAACATAAAATTAAATTTTGGGTAGGTATTAAACCAATGGATGGAGCATCATCATTAGTAGATGCTGTTAAAGATTATGATTATGAATTATTAACTTCCCCATCAGCTAAAAAACAATCTTATTTAGGAAAAATACTTTGGGTAAAAAATCATACAGGTGACGTGTTTCCCTCAAAACCTCGTATTAACTTTAAGAAAGCAAAAGAAAAACACCTTATTAAACCACAATTAGCAAAAACAGATATCTTAATAGATGATAGAGAAGATACTATTGGGAGATGGAATGCAGCTGGTGGTACAGGTATAGTATATAAAAGTATAGGTCAAACATTAAATGATCTTAAAAAATTAGGTTTATGAAAGTAAATGGATTAAAAAGAGAATTTCAAGAAAAAGATGTAGAAAGAATCAGAAATCTTGTTAAAGGTAAACATGGGGATAAAACAGGTACTAGTGTAGGATATACTAAACCACAAGAACTTTATGAAGAAGGAGATGTATGGGAAAGTGATGGTCGTACTTGGACTATTAAAGATGGTATTAAACAAAATATTACAAAATTGGATAAAGCTAAAAAAGCACACGTTATGCCTTTACTTTGCCCTAAATGTAATACAGTAATGAAAAACCGTAATGATAAATCTTTTTACAATATACATAAAATGTGTTTTAATTGTGTAGTTGATTTTGAACATAAATTAAAAAAAGAAGGTAAATACGAAGAATACGAACGTAAAATTAAAAATGATGAATTAGATAATCGTATTAAAGAATTTAAACTTTGGGTAAAAGAAAAATTAAATGAAAGTAATGATGGGTTTGTTTCTGAAGCAGGTGATGTAGAAAGATGGGTAGGGAAATTAAATAATGAAAAAGTTGATGATCATTTAAAAGAAGTTGTAGAATATTTAGAATCACTTAAAACTTAACTTTATATATTTATAATAAACATATTTTACTATGAAAGATAATTTTGATGTACACTCTTGGAATATAAAAAGATACCTAAATGAGTTAGACATAAATAAACAAGGTGGGGAAGATGATATAGACCAAGAAGATGTAGCTGGGTCATTAAATGTAACCCATGGAGGTGATGATCCTACTATAGGAGCAGAAGAAGAAGCAGGTGCTATAGGGGATAGAGTAGAAGAAAATGAATCATATTTAAATAGTCTTGCATCAAAACTATCATCAAAATACCCAGATTTAAACTTTAATGTTAGAGATGAACCTTATTTTGATAGAATTGATGTAATAGGATCTGAACGAGACAAATTAATATTTGGGGATGAATTCCATGGTAAAAAATTTGGCGAATATGAAGTATTTCATACTGATGACGATGATAGAGGAGAAATAGTTCGTATAGTTAAATCTGATTCTATAATGAGAAGTAAGAATGAATCTTTACAAGCTGTTGAAGAAACTGTTAAATTTATAATGGAAGACCTTGAAGGTTATTCTAATTATTTTCCAGATGGTAAAACAACAGGTCTAACTTCAGATGAAATGTCTACTATTTTAATGCAGATTGTTAAAGACATAGAAGAAAATGGAAAACAATTACAAGAAAAACTTTGTAAAAAAGGAGAAGCATATAGAAAAAAAAGAATGGCAGCTGGAGAAAAATCATCTGCTTACCTATCAGGCCGTGCTGTAAAAGTATGTAAAGGAGATATGAAAGGATAATGACTAAAGAACAACTAACAGAAAGAATACAAGAATCACTACGTGATTGGTTTAAAAAAGAAGATTGGGTTAGAATCAATACTTCAGGTAATATTTCTGGTAAGTGTGGTACAATGAAAAAGGGTAAAGCTACAACAAGATGTTTGCCTAAGAAAAAAGCCCAATCTTTAACTAAAGCAGAGCGTAAAGCTACTGTAGCTAAAAAAGTTAGAGGAGATAAAAAAGGAAAGCAATTTGTGAAAAACACAAAGAAAGCAGAATATAAAAAGAAATAATATGAAGAAACTTTTACTATTATTGGGGTTACTATTAACTGGATGTTCAACAACATGGCATGTAAGTACACTAAATCATGATCCAATATATGATTTAGAAGTACCTGCTAATGTACAAATAGATACATTATCATCTTCACAATTAAGATGGAAATTAAGAACTGATTTTAGATTCAGATATGATTTTGCTCAATATGCTTTATCCCAACCTAGATCATTTGATTGGAATAATAGAGTTTTAGGTAATAGATATAATGTTTACAATCCATATTATGGATTTGGATATAGTA
>Ga0181390_1000032_pt1 | contig 44377 bp, 64 predicted proteins | sample 13SPOviralmetaG_FD_130085 | JGI IMG/M metagenome (GOLD analysis project Ga0181390, IMG submission 130085) | Marine viral communities from the oligotrophic San Pedro Time Series (SPOT) site, San Pedro Channel, CA, USA - 13 SPOT_SRF_2010-07-21 | ecosystem: Environmental > Aquatic > Marine > Strait...
GCAGCGCCTTCACCTTTTACGGGTGCGGTGCCGAAGCCAGTGAAGAGAACTTCTTCTTCGAATGCACGGTCTGAATTTTCAGTGTCAAACAACGGTGCATGTTCATCAGCAACTTCTCCATACTCAAGACCGAAAACGGCGTTGAGGCCAGGGAGAAGTTCTTTTGCAATACTTGCTCTATTAATAGCCATTATTATTTATCTCCCTTAGTTAGTTGTTGTTACAACGGCTGAAGTTACAACATTCTGATAATCGGTAGCGTCATAGTTAAATGCAACTTCCATTTTCGTGAATGCATCCCCAGCAGCATTGCTAGGCTCATCAACAATACCGATAACACGCAGCAAGCCGTTTGTGGCTTTACCGCTAGTACCAGCAGTCGTTTTGGCAACAATGGTTGATTTACCAGTAAAGGTAGAACCACCAGCAATTGCGCTAACTTCTACGTTGTTTCCTACGATACCAGCAACAACTGTGGCATTCGAAGAAATGATGTAAGTTTGACCAGGATTGTCGTTTACCAAGCCAACGATGTCTGAAGCAGACACGCCAGAATAGTAAGGTTTAAATTTTTGTTCCCCGTCTTCTACATAGCGGCAACCTTGGAAAGTACCAACGGGTACTTCGGTTGTCGTTACGCAGGGTGTAAGTGTACCAGAAGCAATACGCACAGGAGTACCTGTGTACATTGCCGTAGCACCTGAAGCAATAGGATATTCGTTCAGGCCGTTACTATTTGGTGCAGCACCACGAACACGGGAAGGCTGAAGTCCAGCGACTTTAGTAGTAGACATATTTTTCTCCTTCAGTGTCTAAGTTGTGTAACCAGACTTCGCCACCCTTTTAATCAAAAGAAGGGGTGCGACCCTTGGTTACATTGGTTTTGCTTTGATTTTGAATCGGCATTCTGCGGTCTGATGAGTTTTCAAGCTGTGCATTAACAGCATCAACCATCTCTGCGGAGGCGTTTTCAAAGTGTCTTTGTCGAGCTTCTGCACGTTTAATTGGCAATTTAGCAAGTGCCAAATCTCCTCGACATACAGTACCCTTATATCGACCTTCATCTTTAATTGCAGATGTGTGCGCTAGTTCAGGTACTTCTTCAAGAGAAACAAACTCCCAGCCTTCGGCCATTCGTTTGCCAACATTTGTATAATCGTCACCACCCTTTAGGGTTGTACGTATCCAACGAAGTTTCATTCCTTGGTCTTCAAACCGTGAGGTTACTGATTCAGGAATATCTAGAAGGTTCGGTTCACGATATTCAAAGTCTTCTTCTACTTCTCTTGTTTCCAGTTCACGACTCTGGGTGCTACGTGTGGTGTTTCGTGCCATAAGTGTATATCCTTTCGCAACTATCGGTTAATGGTAGTATACTCGCCTTGGCCTGCCTTTTCGACTTTTAGCTTTTCGGCTGCATACTGTTCAAGTGATATTCCCCATTTTTCTGCAAGGCGTACATCTTCTTGAGAGAGTTTTACCTTCTTACTTGATGAGGGTGCTGGAGTGTGCGAAGCTCCTGCGACCACTTGAGCAGGGGTTGACGTTTCCTGCGCTACGGGGGTTTCGGCTGCTACTTCTTTGGTAGCTTTTCCAAACTTGTTAGGAAATTGATTTGCCATACGGCGGTCAATTTCTTGATAGTAATCATCGTCAGCTGGGTCAAAGCCTTCTTCCTGAACCTGACTATCTACTTCAAGAGCAACTGCAGTCATTACACGGTCAGTATTAAACCAGTCATTTGCTGCTGCCCAGTCCGTTGCTTTACGTTGTGCGTCTGACACAACTGCAGTTTGGGCTTGTTGTTGTTGCTCCTCAAATGTTTGAGGTTCAAAGGACTCCGCCTGTTGACGAAATTCTGTCAGTCGATAATTATCTTGCTGGGCAGTATTAAGAGATTCTTGTGCCTTTAAGATGTTATCGGCATCGCCGCTTTCTACGGCCTGACGGTAAGCAGAACGAGCAAGCTCTAGCCGTTCCGTCACTTGACGCTCGTTAGATTCAACATTATTATTTAAGAGACTTTTATATTCTTCTTCTCTTTGTTGAAGCTTTGTTTGCATTTCCTTTTGCTGTGACAAAAGATTTTCAATTTCAGCTTCACGTTCTTTTTTCTGTTTTACCAGTTGTCGAATACGTTTCTGTGCGCCAGATGTTTCTACACCCTTGGTTTCTTTTTCTTGCTCTTCTTCAATTGTAGGGGTAGCTTCTTCTTGGGGTGCTTCGGCTTCTACTTTTGCTTCAGGCTCTTGTGGCTCTTCTGCTTTAGTTTCTACTTCTGCTTCGGGGGCTTCCACTTCTGCGGCTTCCTGCCCTTCGATTTCAAATTCCACCTTTTCTTTTTCAGGCGGTGAACCTGCTTCGATGGTAGACCATTCAGTCTCTGCCATATTATTTTCTCCTGTTTAACGTCTGCGGCGAATTAGACGAGTAACGCCGATGTATATTATTATATAGTATGATTGTTTAATTCACAAGAGTCACTGTGAATTTTTTTTAGTTGCTTAGATTAAATGTAGGGTCTAAGTCTTTAGCATCTTCAACTACCATCTTGATATCGTCATCAAACAATAGCAAAAGATTTATGCCCTTGTAAAAGAATTTGTTTCCTGTATGTTTTCCGTAACACACAAAGTCACCTTCTTTACACCAAGGACCATTGGCAAACTTTTCGTCTTTATAAGCTAGGTCGCCAACTTTTAGAACACGACCAACTGTTGTAAGGTAAGCCATGTCCGATTTGGTTGAGTCAGGCAAAAGGATACCACCCTTAGTTGCTGACTTAACTGATACTGGACGAACAAGGATATGGTATCCAGGGATTCCTGGAAGTGGGTTAGGGTCTGCGATGTCCTCGTCTGTAATCCATTCATCATTTTTCAAAGCATTAGATGCAGCTTGCATATTTACTCCTCTTCGATATATTTATTCAGATAATCTTTAATAAGACCTACGGCCTTTTCTAAACCAGCGATTGTTCCCACCGATTCACAGTATCTAGAATAATCCGAAGCGGCTCCATACGCAAGGGAATTTTTTATAGATTCGATTTCTTTTTGTATATCTTTTACTAACTCTTCGTATAACACTATTTAATACCCTGCTCTTTAATTACATCTTGTAATAGTTTAGCAGAAAGTTTTGCTTCTTCCAAGTCATTATTTTCTTGAGCCTTCAGAAGGTCAGCCAAAACATCCATAGCTTTTAGAACACGCTTAGAGTTTCTGTCTTCTTCTTTTTGATAGGCTTTCATTTGTTCAGACATTCCTTGACCCTGTGCATCGAGAACAATCTTCTGTTCTTTTAAATCAAGGTCACGTTGTTTAAGGGCCGAATCTGCTTGAGACTTAGCAATTTGTGCAGCAGTTTTATTTTGTTCAACCTGAAGTTTTTGAGCCTCAAGCTGTACCATTTGCTGTTCGGGAGTTTGAGGACCGCCCTGTGCCATCATTTGATTTGTTTCTGCAATCTGTTGAGCAGCAATTGCTTGGGCAAATGCTTCTGGGTCAGCCATCTCTGCCAGCTGTGCAGCAGCCTGTGGATTTTCAATAGCTTTGTCCATTAAGCCTTCTACTTGCTCTTGATACTTCATAAGCATGTGTTCAGAAATATTAGCTTGTAATGCTGCCCCAATCTGTGCCATAAATGGATTGCCTTGGTTTCCAGGGTCTTGCAAGAATGACATTTTAAATTGTACATGTGCATCGTGGTTTTGACCAGGAAAAGCTTTAATTGGTTTATTCTCCATAACCTGCATAATATCTGACATTGGGTCAAGGGGAACTGCATCCTTCTTTAAGGGCATAAGTTTATCTACGTCAGGCACATTAGCAGTAGTCAACAGCATTCTGTTGATTGCTTCCATGTCAAACATACCTGGGTCTGATTGCTGTGCAATCTGCTGCACCATTTGAATAAGCATCATGCGCTGTGCATTAGACGGAATGTTCGGGTCAGATACTGGAATAATATCTACACGACCATCAAAGTCTAACTTAAATACTTTCTCACTAATACCTGGAAGGTCGTAAGGATATTCGCTAGGCAATGACTCGTGATTAACACGTGCCAATACCTTGAACTCATCACCCTGCGCTTTGTGCAGTCTCTTGTGAATAGCAGTGAAGAACTTACTTGAAGCCTCAAGCAATGCCATCGTTGTACCAACTGGACCATAGCCACCGCTGTCTGAAATAACCTGCTCTGTACTGTCAGCAAACTTCTGACCAGAAGCAGTTACAAAGTTCAGCATGTTGAACAAAGTCTGCGAAGGTTCTTTAAATGGTAGAGGAATAATAGACTTGGACAAGTCCATGCCTGTAGCTTCTACTTCCTTAAACTCACCTGGCGCAATCGGGTCATTATCCCCGACCATCCTAACTCCTTTAGCTTTAAAGCCGCCTGGTAGATTAGCGAACTGACCAGCATCAAGAAGGCTACGCATTGCAGCAGTAGCAGACATAGTAAGGTTGCCAAGAAAATGAATAAGACCCAGCCCATAAAAACCGAAACCAGGAACATATCGGTAATGTGTGAAGTGCATCTTTTTAACATACTTGTCATCTCCCTCTGCCCAGTTACGGCGAATCGAAAGAACCTGACCTGACTGCTGCTCTACAGTTACAATGTATGGGCAAGCAGTCTTGCCTTTGTGCATCTTGTCTTCTTCAAGTTCTAGATAGCAGTGCTGTTCCAGCAACACATACTGTGGGTCATTGTCTCCTGCGGGTGACAGTCCCAAAACTGTATCCATTTTCTCTGCCATGCCTGACAAGCTAGGAACACCTGCATCAGGAAGTTCCATGTCGGCATACATGCCTGCTTCTATTTGTCGAGATAAATCGACAGGGCTACGGTATATAACGTGAGTATAACGGTCTGCTCTGCGAAGGTCAGTCGCATAGTAAGAAACATAAAACTGGTCAATAGGCACAAACTCGCTAACAGGACGGTCAAGACTGGAATCATAATAAATCTTCTTAACTGCAGAACCAATCAGCGGTAGGTGAAATAACATACGCTCAAACTCATCGAAGTATTCAGGCATCTGGGTAGTTACCTGATAGTTCATAAAGTTCTGTACACGATTGGCTTGCTGTTGCCTTTCAAGTGTAGCTTCGCCAAGAACCTGTGCTTTGACTGGTCCTTTGGCTGGGAATAATTCTTGTGAAGCCTTAGACTGAAACTTAACTGCTGACTCAATCAACAGCGGGTGGACAGCAGTAGCTGCACCCTCAAAGGGTTCACTCGTATCTTCTAGCTTCAGACCAAGCAGGTCAAAGCCACGTTCAAACATTGACTCCCATTCTGAACGGGAATCCTTGTCTGCCTCAAACTTATCAAGTACTGTGTTGCCAATCTCTTCAAGCATATCGTCATCCAAGATTTCTACAAGGTTTTCATAGAACCCTGCATTCATGTTGACTTCTACTTCGATTGACTCTGCCGACCCTTCAAGGTCTACTGTAATCTCGCCTGTCTCTGGGTCTACCTCAAAGGTAGCCTCTGCTTCAGAAGGCTGCTGCATTTCCATGCGGATAACATTCTCACCCTCTGGGCGCTGCTCATAAGGATTTCGCTCTGTTGCCATTTATATACCTATCAAAATAATTGTGGTTGCTAGTATCAGTAGAACTAACAATGTTTTGGTTCTCCCGTCCATAGGGCATATTATACCATTAAGTTCTCCAGTATCCAACCCTCTTTGTTCGTCTTGGATTATAGTCATCTTCCCAGCTGGGGTCTTCATTGTGTGACACATGCCAGCTATCCCGCATATAGTGTATAGCCATAGTCATGGCATCTACTTGGTCATCGTGTGCGCCGTTGGGGAATGCAAGGCATTCATCGTATAAATCTTTAGCCCACTCCTTCCCTTTAGGTATGTACACACGACCCGACTCCATAAGAGGCGTAGCGGCATAGACACGTGAAACCTTGTCTCTGTCTGGAAGATAGTCCAGAACTGGTAGCCCTGCGAGGCGCATATCCTGAAGCAACGATTGACCAGAAGCTTTCTTCTCAATGATACACACATCTGGTTTGTGTTTTTGGTACAGATGTTGTGCCGTACGGCGAAGGTCAGGGTACTCAAACCTTTCCTTGACATTCCCAAGAAGGATAAGGTTCGGTACAACGTACTCTCCACCATACTCGTCACGCTCCGCTTGGTGAAAGATGCCCCAGGTTTGGATGACACTATAGTCTGCTGTTTTTCTAGTAGAGAAGGCCGTGTCATACGTTTGAATGATAAACTCACAGTGCGGCGGGTCTTCGTATTCCCACCACTGAAACCAGTTCTTCTTGATAATCCCACCTTCGTCTGGCGACGGGTTCTGCATGTATAGCGCATCCCAGTATCTACTCCCGTTGCTTGCTCGTATCTCTTGCTCATCCAACTGCAATACTGAATCTGGTTTCCATTCTGGGAAATAAGAAGAACCCTCTGGCAATCCCAGCAGTTCGGCTGCAGTTTCGTCTAGCCATGCAGGAATACTAATTACTTCCCACGGCTCTGTGCTAAACTCTGACTCCTGCTTGAGCAGCCAGCCGCACAGGTCATCAAAGTGATAGCGTGTGTTAATAATAATAATGCTGCCATTCGGCATCAGGCGGGTACGCAGACCAGAAGGCCACCACTCCTTGATATATCTGCGGCCTGCATCACTGAAGCTGTCTTCTTCTGACATAACGTCATCCAGTAGAGCCAAGTGCGCACCCCGACCAGCAATCTGTGACCGCACACCCGCAGCATAGTAAGAACCATTGTGGTTTGTCTTCCACTTGCCAGCTGCCTTAACGTCTGACCGAAGGGCTACACCCTTGAACACACGCTGAAAGTCTTCCGTGTTTACAATATCCCTGACGCTACGGCCAAAGTCACTAGCAAGCTGGTCACTGTGTGACACAGACATAATCTCGTGGTTCGGCTCACGGCCAATATACCACGCAGGAAATATCTTGCTAGTAATAAGTGACTTACTTGAGCGTGGCGGCAGGAAGACCATCAGTCTTTTTATCTCACCATCGGCTACCTTCTGCAATCTGTCACACAGTAGCTCGATATGCCTACCCATCTTGAAGTCAGTGACTAGGGTTGGGGCTACTCTGCGTACAAATGTAAGTAAATCTTCTTTTGATTTTTCTTGAATATATTTATCTAAGGCTGCATCTAGTGCCTGATGGTCTAAATAGCCACCATTTTCTGCCATTGGCTCATTGCCAACTACTACATCTTGTATCTGTTCTAATTCCATATTGCTTTTCTGCAGTTAGTGTTGCATATTTGCACTATTGCAACAGGTTTGAATCCATGCTATACTATCTTTACTTTAAAGTTCGGAGGTAAATATATAATAGCTACTCTATATAGATTTATGTATGCCCCCGCTAAGTAGTTCTGGACAACTACAGCTATTATACTTTGGACACAACTACTACACAAGTAAAACATCTTACCATAACACAACTGCCAACTCCAGAAGCCCCCGCTTGTGGGGTTTTTTTATGTAATAAGCTACTATGAAGTACCTTGGTATTTTTTTCTACTACTAGACACACATTATATTGTGTTTTATTTCCTAGATTTAGGGGGTAGGGGTGTAATATAGAGGCCATCCTGGCAGATTCTGGCAAGCCCCATGAAGTTTCCTAGTAAAAATAGTCGTTATATATCAGGGGTATATTATATATATACATGCACGGCAGTTTTTTGGGGGTGGGTTGCGGCAAGGCTTGGCAGGATTTGGGAAGATTTGGCAAAAGGATGCTTTTTAGAATAGGACAACCATGCTGACCTATTATCAATGTGATAAATATATATATTTTCGGTGATTCTTTTCAGAATATGCGACAAATAGGGCATGGCAAAACTTGGCAATATACCCCCTACCCCCTTGTTATTATTGGCAAAACTTGGCTATGTTCTACCTATGTTCTCACTCGCTGGCTTCATGCTGTCTTTATATATACAAAAAAAAATAATGAGGCTTGGCATGATGCAAAGCATGAATGGCAGGAATCAGCCAATCTTAAAAAACTTTACCAGCTAACCTATTGAAAATAAACGATAAGCCAAAATAATTCAAAAAAATGCAAAATATCGCTTGCAATTAAAAACAAGGCATGGTCATATAGTCATAACGAAACGGCAACCGCAAAACGCAAACGCCGAATCGCTAGGGAATAACCCGCCATGTTATAGGTGCTATAACCCCAAGATAAGGCGCAAGCCTTTAGGAAAGCAAAAAGCCTAAAGCAAGCGGCAAAAGCCCGAAAAAAACTAAGGCAAGGCAATGGCCTAAAGATTGCACAAAAAAGGATTTGACAAGCGCCTTCAATTTTGTAAAGCTAGTCGCAACATAACCCGCCAAGCGTGCAAACGCTGGCAATGAAAGAGAGGCTTGCTATGGCAAGGCTAGGTAAAAGAGAGCGTGCCGAAAAGCGTGCGAGAATTGCCCGAATTATTAGGGCAGAACATTCGATGGGTCATAATGTATCAGCACATACCCATATCTATGAAGGCCGCAACGGGTCTAGGGCTACGCCAAGTTTTGGCAATAGCAGGTTTGAAAATCCAATGCACACTTGCCAGCGTGCCTATAGGGATTTTGAATCTGGCCTCACTAAGCAAAAAAGTTTTGGATAAGGCAAAAAAAGATTTGACAAGCTAAAACCTGCCGTGGTAGGTTAAGGCAAGCTAGGAAATGCCCTAGCGAAAAACAGCAAGTTTGGTGGCCGCAATGGGTGGCAGTAAATCCAAACCATAGAAAGGATACGCCATGAGTGTAGATAACATTCTGGCAGTGTATCGGCAAGCCACGCCCGATGAAAAGCGTGATGGTGTTGTCTGGTATGCTGAAGCATTGGCCTCTTGTATGAATATATCTAATGATACAAGTGTGCCTTTGCATATTGTAGTGGGCGTTTGTGCCGCTCTATCTCCAAACAATAAATGGGATAGAAATGTTCAAAATGCCCGTGATTTAATTGTCGCCTTTATCAATGGTGACTATATAGACAGCGTGAAGGTGTCAACCTATCATGCGATGAAGCGCAAAGCGTGGGGAATTTTGGAAGCCATGCCCGACCATGACGGGGTAATTGCGCTTCTCAATGGTCAAAAAATTGTGTCATTCTATCGCAACATTGTGGGCGATGATACCTGCACAATAGATGGTCATGCCCGCAATATATACTATGGCGAGCGTGTCGGCTTGACTAATGACAAGTCGAATGTCGGCAAGCGTGAATATGCCGAAATCCAGTCGGCCTATGTCAAGGCTGGTAAAAAAGTGCGGCTCAATGGGCGTTCTCTCAAAGCCTTTGAAATGCAAGCTATTACATGGGTCGCATGGCGGCGCATACATAATATCAAATAGAAAGTGTAACAAAAATGCAACAGTTTATCGGATTATGGCAGATGCTGTCAGGCGTGGCCTGTGGCATTATTGCAACAGTAATGATTATTCACAATGTCAATAATGATATTGTGTATCATATGTTAGCCGCATGGCTGACTATATCTGGTATAGCCTTATCATGTGTCGGGCTATATCTAGTTTCTAAATAGACACAAAAAGAAAGTGAGTATACAATGCGTATTAAATCTTTAAATGATAACACACAAGGCTTCCGCTTCAATATCGCTGGGGTGCAAGGTCTGTATCGCAAGCGCCAAGTTATCCGCCGCTATGGTGTGAAGCGTGGCGACAGCATGACTGCCCTGCACTTAGGCAAGCGCAGCCTGTATATTGAGGGCGGTATGTATCGCCGTGCCTTGCACAATCTGGCTGGCTAATCAGCTATTGACAATCACCTAGCCATGTGATAAAACTGGCTACATAAATTGAAAGTGAGTATAAAATGTCTAATATCTATTATGTAAAAAATGTATCTGAAGAATACGGCGGCACGCCTGCCTATGCCGTGGTGCATACGCATGAGGGCGTGGTGTCTGTCTGGGATAGCCCCACCTTTGCCGATGCAATAGCTGAAGATTTAGAAATGGAGGCCGCTTATGGCATATGCTAATCACAATTCAATTACAATCAAACTTGATAAGGTGTATTCAATATCACTTGTTCAGGGTAAGGCCGTTACGCCCTATGCAGATGACTATGCCGAAGTGGCACTTATCCGAACCGATGATGTGTATAATGCCTTTGTGCCGCCTAACGCATGGTGTCCGATGTGGGTCGGTGAAGATTATTATGATGATGTGATTGTCGGTTGCGATGCGCATGATGTATTAGAGCTACTGAACCATGCTAAAGAGTATGTTTTTGTAAAGGATAAACAAAATGTATCAGCATAACGAAGACGATATGTATGATGTATTCCATGCGCTGGTAGAATTGACAGGCCATGACAGCTTCGCTGAAAAAGATTTGGAAGTGTATTATGGCGATGACTATGAGCAGCATGTAACCGATGCAATGGTCACAAAAGTATCAGACGAAACAGGTCTGGCGGTGTGGTATGTCCGTAACATACTGATAGACGATATACCCGAAGTGCGTGCAATGCACGGCAAGTGGTGTCACAAAACCCCCTATGGCATGCAGGAGTTTGCCGATGTCTAAAAACTGGATGAATGAAATCCATTGGAAAAACAACGAACACAAGCAGCTAGTGCGTCACCTGTTCTGGGCAGATGCCTTTGCGGAGTATTCCGAAGTCTTCGCAGATGACAGAGATGCCGATGGCGATTTCTATCGTGAAGTAGGCCGCAAGGCGTGGCGTTTGGCGATGGACATCTGTGAGCGTGAAGGCTACCCAACAAACTTTCTAACCCCTGACTTGGAGAATAACGATGACCCAGAATACTGAAAAGCAAATGGTGATGGTATCATGCGAGACGCTGTGTGACCTACACCTAGCCGCCTATGACCACGACTACAAGAAATACCCAACCCTTGGTCGAGAAATTATGCTGGCTCAAGACGAAGCACGGCAGGCTCTATATGCTTGCGGCTGGTGGCAGAGTGGTGACGAAGACTAATGCTTACAATCCTTGCCACCATATTGGGTATCTTGTTTCTTGTGTTTCTCGCTATGACTATGTGGGAAGCAATCATGCAGGGCTTGATGCTCTTGATGTTAAACCCCGCCACGCTATTGACACTAATAGTTGTGTCAGTTATACTGGCAATTATATTTTGAAGGAGAAGGCAAATGCCTAATCATTGCAACAACACACTGACAATTAAATCAGACAACGCAGGGTTACTTCGTAACCTTATGAGCGACCTAACCAACGCCGAAGGAAACATGTATAGCTTCCTCGAAAAGCTAGTGCCATTCACTGATGACATTGCCAACAAGTGGGACTATGACTGGTGCGTTAGAAACTGGGGAACGAAGTGGGACATCTACGATGTAAACTATGCGTCCCTCGATGGCGACACGCTGGAGTTGTCCTTCATGTCTGCATGGTCGCCGCCAAGTGAGGCACTAGTGACAGGCATGCTCAAGCATGGCTACACCTTTGACCTGTATTACGAGGAAGGCGGTGCGTGCTTTATCGGACACACCGAAGGTGATGGCGAGTCTCACTTTGACCATTGCTGGGAAACATGGACTGATGCAGACCCGACCACATACATTCCTGACGATGTGCTTGATGCCTTCCCGTGGGTCGAACAAGACTGGCACGAATGGAAGCAGGAGCAAGCAGAGGAAGAACAGGGGTTGCAAGGTGCGTAATTACAAAGTAATAATGACAATCGAGCAATGGGTCGAAGCCCAAGACGAAGACGAGGCTGCGGAACTTGCAAAGGAAAACTTTGAGTATAGTGACTTACACTATGCCGAATTAGACGTAGAGGAACAGGAAAATGCCTAAGAAATACACAGCACTAGCCGAAATGAGCGTGGCTTATGAGGTTGAGTTTGACGAAGACGAAATCCCCGCAGGCATGGACGAGTGGGAGTATGCCCACCACCTTGCCGAACAAGGTGCTTACATAGAGTGTAAGAACGGCGGGGACTTCAAGATATATGACGTAGTTTCTGACACAGTAAAACTTAAAGGATTTGACAAATGATGCAAGCAATATTGATTGACCCATACACCCAGACCATTGAGGTGGTCGAGTATTCGGGTGACTACAAAGACATCTCTGCCATGCTAGGGTGTGACTTATTTACAACAGTCTACGCAGAAATGCCAGACACTATATATGTGGATGACGAGGGATTGTATGTCGAAGACCAAAGGTTCTTCAAGCTGAAAGGCTATCCGCAGCCTCTGGCTGGTCGTGGCCTTGTGCTTGGCAGCACCGATGATGGTGACTCTACTGATTGTGTGTCCAGCCTACAGGATATACTAGATATAGTAGAGTTCTGCCCAGAAGGCACAAGTGTAAAGCCAATGATGACTGTGCATCCGCTTGAAGATGTTGACACCCTGTCGGACAACGAATTGTTGGAGCATCTTGGTGTGTTGAAGGAAGAATTGCAGGTGTCGAAAGCAATGATAGAAAAAGCTATGCTTCGCATGTTGCATGGCGGAAAGGGGTATGAAAACTAATGCTTGACATACCACTATCAATATCATATATTGAAATCGGAATCCTGATTGGCGTGTGGCTTAACACAACAATCAACGTGTATAATTTTATGAAAGGATAGCCTGTGGCTAGATATGAAGTTTCGTTTGTGATTGACACAGACATTGAAGATGTGGGGCAGCAGCCGTGGTGGCCTATCATCGGTGAAGAACCTATGCCTGTTGAGTGGCTGGAGTATGTAATGGTTCGTGACCTTACACCAGATGAACAGGTATTGGATGTGGAGTTCATGCCTGATACAATTAATGTGATTGACATGTGCTACAAGGAAGAACCTAAACCTACACTGGAGTTAGTGGTGAACAATGATGACAAAAATACTGAACATCCCGAAGTTCCTGAAAAGGAATAAAACAAAAGCCCGAAACAAAGCGGCTATTGCCCTGATGGAAGGGCAGAACAAACCCCAAGTAATCCCTGCCAAGAAAGGCAAGGGCAGCTATAAACGAAAAGGAAAACATAGTGCCGAATAAACACACTAAAATGTTCCGCCCGTGGTATGAGGACAATGTTCTTAGCCCATGGCGGAAGGTAAAAACTGGTGACAAATCATACACTTACGAGAAGGTGAAGCACATCAAGGCTCACAAAGATGAGCGGCTTGGTCGTGAGTGGGAGCATGAAAGGATTTGGAATGATTGAAACATTCTTCGCTAATGCACTGATGTGTATGGCAATCAACATCTATCACGAAGCACGCAACGAGTCTGTCATTGGGCAGATTGCAGTCGGGCAGGTGGTGATGAATCGTGTTGACGATGCACGCTTTCCAAACACAGTGTGTGAAGTTATTACACATGGCAAGCACTACACAACCAAAGATGGCGCACGCTATCCAGTCAAAGACCGATGCCACTTTAGCTGGTATTGTGATGGGCTGGCTGATGTGCCGTTCAACAACAAAGCCTTTGAAGAGTCGCAAGAGATTGCAGCTATGGTGCTGGAGGGGTGGACAGGCACGTTCCTTGAGGGTGCTACACACTACCACGCCGACTACGTGTTCCCCACATGGGCGGCACATCACACGAAGATTGTTAAGATTGACAGTCATATTTTTTACAGGTGGGATTAAGATGACAAGTAACCTATGGGAAAAAGACCGCAAGCAACTCTTTAGAGAGTTGTATCACCAGTATATTGAAGAAGGCTACAGCCAGAAAGAAGCCAAGAAGCTGGCACGGGACGAGTCCACTGAAATATATTCAGACAGCGTAGAGTTTGCATTGGACGCAGCCGACATGGAGTTTGACCAGTGAAGCCGACACCAATACGAAAGCTAAAGAAGATGCCTGACTTTCATGGGCGGCTCTTCCACGAAGAAGACAAAGCATTCAAATGGATTGACCGCATGCAAAGAAAGATGAGAGCAGGTTACCTCTATGGACACCAGCCGTGGAAAGCAGAGGACAACACCTACCTAACCCTGGCCTACCTACACAGAGGAGAAGGTTAATGAACGACAAACAATTAAAGCGTCATCGTGACTTGGTTCGCCGCCTCAAGCAAGAGAAACGGCAGACACCAGAGTGGCACGAAAAAAAACGCTTGACACTTGAAAGAGCATGGAGTAGGTTTCACCCAATGGAACTGACACGAAAGGACAATGACGAATGAAACGACAGACCAAGAAACAGAAGCTGCGTAGTATCCGCCGCCGTGCAATCACTGCGCAGAACAATAGTTCTCGAAAGATAACGCTAACTGAAGCAATGAAAGAGGTTCAAAATGTTTCGAATGATGTATAAATCAACAGGCTTTTCCCCCGCCTTCATGGAAGAGGTGAGGGACAAAGAAGAGTTCTTTCGCCACCGTGATTTACTTGCCACAGGCATGGGGTTGACAACAGAGTTGGTGAATGACAAGTTGTTCTTGTTTGACAAGGGCAAAGAGTTTGGTGTCTACTATGTAGAGAAAGGCAAATAGATGAACACAGAACAGAAAGCAAACGTGGTCAGCCGTGGTGAATGCGGCAAGTGTGGCTCGTCCGATGGCAATGTGCTATACGACAACGGGTCAAGCTACTGCTTTGTATGCGAGACATACACGGCAGCAGCAGGCTCTGACAATCTTGTCAGCGTCACAGAACGAAAGGTTCACACGATGAATACGCCATTGAGTCAGGGACAGTTCACTGCTATTGCAGACCGTGGTATCACTATTGATACTGCCAAAGCTTATGGCATTACTGTCACAGGTGACAAACAGATATACCCATATCACGATGTGAATGGTCAGCATGTTGCGAACAAGGTTCGACATGTATCTAACAAAGACTTCCATGCCGAAGGCCGACTGCCACAGGCAGGGCTGTTTGGTCAGCATTTGTTTCGTGATGGTGGCAAGTATATCACAATCACCGAAGGCGAGTTGGATGCTGCCTCTGCGTATCAGATGATGGGCAGCAAGTGGCCTGTCGTTTCTGTTCGTAACGGCGCACAGTCTGCGGTCAAGGATGTCAAGGCACAGTTTGAGTGGCTCAACAAGTTTGACAACATCGTTGTGTGCTTCGACAATGACGAGCATGGCAATGCAGCAGCCGCAAAGGTTGCCTCAATCTTCGAGCCTAACAAGTGCCGCATCGTCAAGCTGAAGGCAAAGGATGCCAATGAGTATCTCAAGCACGGCAAGACCGAAGAGTTTATCAAGCGGTGGTGGGACGCAGCACCCTACACCCCAGCAGGTATCGTCAATCTTAAAAGCTTCGATGGCCTGTATGAAGATGATGACAAGCAGTCTGTAGACTACCCATACAAGGGCATGAATGAGTTGCTGTATGGTATGCGAACAGGTGAGCTTATCACGTTCACAGCAGGCACTGGTGCAGGTAAGTCCAGCATCATGCGTGAGCTTGAGCATCACCTACTCAACAACACCGACAGCAACATCGGCATCATCAGCCTTGAGGAGAACGTCAAGCAGACTATCTTCCACCTGATGTCAGTCGAGGCAAGCAAGCGTCTGTATATCAAAGAGGTGCGTGAGCAAGTGCCACAGGAGCAGCTTACACAATACGAGCAAGCAACTGTAGGCACGGGTCGTGTGTTTGCCTTCGACCACTTCGGTTCGATACAGACAGACGAAATCCTGGCACGTGTGCGTTACATGGTCAAGGCACTTGACTGCCGCTACATCATCATCGACCACCTGTCGATACTTGTATCGGGCTTGGAGGGTGAGGACGAGCGGCGCAACATCGACAAGATGATGACCCAGCTACGCTCACTGGTCGAGGAGACACAGTGCTGTATGCTGCTGGTATCACACTTGCGCCGTGCATCAGGTGACAAGGGGCAGGAGCAGGGAGCGCAGATTAGTCTGTCCATGCTACGTGGCTCACACAGCATCGCACAAATCAGTGACGCAGTGATTGCAATGGAGCGTGACCAACAGGCATCCGACCCTGTGTCAGCCAACACCACCACCATTCGTGTTCTAAAGAACCGATATGCAGGTGAGACAGGCATCGCTACCTACCTGCTGTATGACCGTGAGTCTGGTCGCATGCAGGAGATTGATGACCCTAACGCAGAAGACTTTGACACGGTGGACGAGGCCACCTATTTGTGATACAGGCCGACCTCTTTCCAGAGCAGCTGGAGCAGGCATACAGAGCAGAGGATTGCTTTGATATGTCTGCCCCACCGCTTCGCATTAAAGAGTGCGACAAGTTCTGGGTAAATCAAAATAAAAAGCGGATTGATTTTCTTCTTGACCTTCCGAAAGATTTGTATTATATTTTTCGGGACGTTGAGGGAAAGCCTGCTATCTTCAACAAGAAGCGGGGCAAATACTTGTCCCCTTCATACAGCAGAGACATCTATCCAGCAATTAGCGTTAAGGGTAAGTTGTTTTATATACATACACTGGTTGGCATATTCTTTCTTGAGAATAACCTACCGCAAGTAAAGTGTATTGTAGACCACGTAAACCACGACCCGTGGGATTACAGAGTTGATAACCTTGAGTGGGTGTCAAGTTCTGAAAACATAAAGCGGGGCAGGCGTGAAGACAAACCCTTACATGGGTTCAACAGACAGACAGGGGAAACATTATGACACTCAAACCAATACAAGGCGCAGTGAACATCCCGTTCAGCCGCCAAAGATACGAACACGCTGACCGTCCAGCCAAAGACGTTATCATTGACTATCTGGTATCTAGTGGTCACGAGATTCTTGATACCAAAGAAGATTTTTCTGTTGACATCAAGTCAAAGAAGGGTTATAATCGCTACTTCAGCGAGGTTGAGATAAAGTATGGATGGAAAGGAGATTGGAATCCTGATTGGAAAGAGATACGCTTACCATATCGTAAGCACAAACTTATCAATAAGGTTCAATCACTGGATATTGACAATGCCTTCTTCAACTTCTACATCATACGCCCCGACATGAAGGCGGCATGGCGCATCAAAGACAACGTAGTTGCAGAGTCGGAAGTGCGAGAAGCAAAGGGGCGGAACATTATGAAGGGAGAACACTTCTTCCACATACCATACGAGAAAGCGGAGTTGATTGAACTATGAAACGACTAGCAGTAGACATTGAAACAGATGGCCTTGATGCCAAAGAAATCTACTGCGTAGTAGCACGAGACTTAGATGAAAAGAGAACCTATACATTTACACCTAAGACCCTTGAGAACTGCAAGCAACTCCTGGAGTCGGCTGACATTCTGGTGTTTCACAATGGTGTGTCTTTTGACGCTCCCGTTCTGAAGCGGCTGCTTAATATCAATATACCCCTAGACAAGATACGTGATACACTTATCCTGTCACAGATGACGAACCCTGTGCGTGAAGGCGGTCACTCGCTTGACGCATGGGGCAAGTCTCTGGGGTATAAAAAGATTGAGTTCAATGATTGGTCTGGCTATTCAGATACAATGTTGAAGTATTGTATTCGTGATGTAGAGATTACAGAACGTGTATACAACGCCTTGATACCAGAACTTAAACGTTTCTCACCACGCAGCATCCGCCTTGAACATCAGGTGCGTGCTATTGTAGACCAGCAAGAGCGTAACGGCTTCGCACTCAATGTGCCTGCCGCCATGCAATTGATGGCTCGACTGTCAGATGAAGCCTCTAAGATTAAGGAACAACTACAACATAAGTTCCCACCTATTGTCGAGGTTCGTGTGTCTGAAAAGACTGGCAAGCGTCTGAAGAACAAGGTGACTGTGTTCAACCCCGCCTCACGCAAGCAGATTGCAGAGCGTCTTTCGGAGTTGGGTTGGAAGCCTCATGCCTACACAGAAAAAGGTCAGGCCATTGTATCAGAGGATGTGCTGTCAAAGGTTGACATACCCGAAGCACGAATGGTCGCACGCTTTCTTCTCTTAGAGAAACGTGTCTCACAAATTAAATCTTGGATAGAAGCAGTCGGTGCTGATGGGCGTGTACATGGAAAGGTGTGGACGCTAGGTACAATCACTGGTCGTATGACACACACCTCGCCTAACATGGCACAGTGTCCTGCTGTTTACTCACCATATGGAAAGGAATGCAGAGATGTCTGGACTACTCGAACCGTCACTGATAGCGTTGGTAATAGTGTACTTCTGGGTTGTGATGCGTCATCGCTAGAGTTGCGAATGCTGGCACACTACATGAACGACAAGGACTTCACACGTGAGGTTGTTGATGGTGATGTGCATACCGCCAACCAGAAAGCAGCAGGATTACCAACACGAGACAACGCCAAGACATTCATCTACGCCTTCCTGTATGGTGCAGGGGCAGCTAAGATTGGTAAGATTGTAGATGGCACAGCCAAAGATGGTAAGAAATTAATTGATAAGTTTTTATCCAACATGCCTGCACTCAAGGCACTACGTAGCAAGGTAGACAAGCTTGCATCACGTGGCTATGTGCTAGGCATTGATGGGCGTGTGTTGCAGATACGCTCTGCACATGCAGCACTCAACTCCCTGCTACAGGGGGCAGGTGCAATCGTCTGTAAGGAATGGCTCAAGCACATTATCATACAGGCAACAAAGCGCAAGCTCGACTTCAAACTCGTTGCGAGTATTCACGATGAGTATCAGTTCGAGGTTCGCAAAGACCACGCCGAAGAACTTGGCGAGGTTACAAAGCTGGCAATGAAACTAACAGAGCAATCGCTCAAGGTTCGTTGTCCTCTCGACAGTGAATACAAGGTCGGGAAAACGTGGGCAGAAACCCACTAGAAAAAAAAGTGTTGACATTTGATTCTAGATGTGGCACTATATAGTGGTCGTTGGCAATATCGCCACGACATGACAACCAAAACGAAAGGTAGAACGAAATGACCGTAGTAAAAGGTAAAGCCTATTGGGCATCAGTACAACAACCGAATACAACTTACGAACCTGAATGGGGTATCGACATCCTTGTGGATGACAACAACCGTGCAGCGTTTGAGTCAGATGGTGTTACCATCAAGAACAAAGATGACGAGCGTGGTGATTTTGTCCACATTCGCCAGAAGGTAGCACGCCGTGATGGTTCACAGAACGAAGCACCGTCAGTGGTGGACACGCAGAAGCAACCCTTCACGGGACTCATCGGCAACGGTAGCACTGTGAATGTAATGTACACACCATTTGCGTGGGAAATGAATGGCAAGTCAGGTGTCTCGCCATTGCTCAAGAAAGTTCAAGTCGTTGACTTGGTTGAGTATAAAGCAGGAGAAGACTTCGATGTCGAAGATGGCTTTACTGCTGCACAAGCACCATCAACTAATGAAGCAATGAATGACGAAGTTCCTTTCTAGGTAGTTGATAAGCACGGGGGCGGCATCTAGATTTGGCCGCCGAAGATAGCTGCGAGGGTGGGAACGCTATCACTTACATAGGAGATTACAATGGATTTAGATTTACCAGTACAGGTGGTGTTGTTTTACTTCGCAATCGCAGGCTTCTTTGTCGGGTGGGCTTTCCCACGGGGCAAGTATCTAAAAGCCTTTCAATTGCGGCTACTTAAAACAATACACAACTTCTTCGCAGACGAGGAAGAGTACATTGCACACAAAGCAGAGCGCCTTCGTAAGAGGGTGAGACGTAAGAGCTAGGACACGTAGCTCAACTGGATAGAGCAGCAGACTTCTAATCTGCAGGTTGCAGGTTCAAGTCCTGCCGTGTTCACCAATGAAAGGAACGACATGAAAGTAATTGAGAAAGATGTTAACTACGTTACTATTAACTTTGCAGAGAACGGTTATATCGTGGAGTATTCTGGTCAGACAGACGCAGGAGACTACCACACCACCAAGCGGCTGTGTTCCTCATTTGAGGAGATGGTTGAGCAACTTCAAACGGCTGTAGCAGCCAGCGAATACAAGGATTAACATATGACCAAAACATTAGACACACTTATTCCTGACATTTACACTATGCTTGAGCAAGGTGCTGATGTTGAACAGGCTCATGTTAAGGAAGCCCTTGATGAGGTCGGCAGTCTTGTGCGAGAGGCTGTCGAAAACATACTCCGTGAAGGTCAGCGTGAAGGTGCAGCACACCTACGTCTGTCTTCAATCGGCAAACCAGACCGTCAGATTTGGTACGGAGTACAAGGCGAAGAGGGAGAGTCCATCAATGGGCAGACCAAGATTAAATTCTTAATGGGTCATGTCCTTGAGGCTCTCCTGATTTGTCTCACCAAAGCATCAGGCCACAAGGTAGAAGAGGCACAGGATACCGTAGAGGTTGAAGGTGTGCTTGGACATCAGGACTGTGTGATTGATGACGTATTGGTTGACATCAAGTCAGCATCGTCATTCGCATTTAAGAAATTCAAGGATGGCAGGCTGTCAGAGGATGACCCGTTTGGTTACATCGCACAGATTAGTGCCTACGCCACCAAGAACAACCGCAAGGAAGCCGCCTTCTTTGCAATCGACAAGAACAGCAGCGAGCTTTGCATCCTACCCATTCACGACATGGAGATGATTGATGCCCCCGCCAGGGTGCGACACCTCAAGGGTGTGGTTAAGGAAGGGCAAGCGCCCGCCCGTTGCTACAGTGATGCAAAGGACGGGGAGTCAGGCAACCGCAAGCTGGCGATTGGCTGTGTGTTCTGCCCCTACAAAAAGAAATGCTGGGCTGATGCCAATGATGGCTCTGGTCTTCGTGCATTCAAATATTCTAACGGCGTAAGGTATCTAACGCAGGTAGCAAAGACACCTCAAGTCGAAGAACTGGAGTTATGAAAAGAAAAAAATATAATCACGAATACAAATCCAATTCAGAATACGAGGCAGCACAACAGCTTCACAAACAAAAGATAGACTTTGAGTATGAGCGAGACACGCTGCCATATGAGTGGCGTGAGGACAAGAAGTATACACCAGACTTTTTCCTGCCCAATGGGGTTGTGCTAGAAGTCAAGGGTCGCTTCATGGCAGAAGACAGGAAGAAACACCTGTTCATTAAGAGTCAGTATCCCGATGTTGATATTCGCTTTGTCTTTGACAATCCCTACCGCAAGCTATACAAGGGCGGTAAGATGACCTATGCAGACTGGTGTAATAAATACGGCTATCAGTTCTGTAAATTAAACGAGGGCATTCCAAAAGAATGGCTTGACAAATAAGATGTCCAGTAGTAGAATAACAATTCATCTGGACGAGTTTAGACCAGACTCTTCATCACCTGAACAGACGCTGTTTCTATGTGTCCTCCTTCAGGCGTTGCTAGATGCGACAAAGAAACCCTACAGGGGTGAGCCTTCAGAGGCACGCATCGAAAGGGACAGGGCAACAGCATGGTTCTTTGCTTCAATAGGAACTACCGCAGCAGACTTTGAGGAAGTCTGTACCAATGCGGGTGTTGACCCGAACTACATGAGAGACTTCGCCTATAAGGTGTTGCATACAGGAGAAATTGAATATGTCAGAAAACGAATCAACGCAATCCTTGGACACTAAGTTTGGATACACACAGACACCAAGTGATGACCCAGTAAACAGCCCCGCACATTACAACCGTAAGGGTGTGGAGGCAATCCAAGCCATTGAGGCAAGCATGTCACCCGAAGAATATCGTGGCTACCTCAAGGGCAACTGCATGAAATATCTATGGCGATACCAATACAAGGGTAAGCCTGTGGAAGACTTAAAAAAATGTCAGTGGTATCTCGACAAGCTTATTGCTTCCCATGAACAACTGTAGTATAATTGGAGTCTTCGACTAATGAAAGTATCATTGATTGATTTTATGGGCAGCGACCTCACCGTGGTAAACGCTGCCCGTGTTTCCTTTAACAAGGAATCAGAGCGGGTCAAGGTGGGAAACCATCTCGACCTTACAGAGAAAGACCAGAAGCTTATCAGTTACTTAGCTGACCACGCTCACTGGTCGCCCTTCTCACATTGCTTCTTGCAGTTTCGTATTGAAGCACCCCTCTTTGTAGCACGACAGCTAGTCAAACACCAAGTGGGGTTGGCTTGGAATGAAGTCAGCCGCCGCTATGTGGACTATGAGCCTAAATTCTACACACCTAAGATGTGGCGGAAGCGTGCAGACAATGTAAAGCAGGGCAGTGCAGACGATAAGATACCGTATGACATACGCCCCTTCATGCAGAAGGCGTTAGAAACATACGACAGCATGCTTGAAGATGGCGTAGCACCAGAGCTTGCACGCATGGTGTTGCCGCAGAACATGTATACAGAATGGTACTGGTCTGGTTCTTTGTATGCCTTTTCTCGTGTGGTCAATCAACGGCTGCACGACACGGCACAGAAGGAGACACGTGCAATTGCTGATATGATTAGTCAACAAGCCGCACGATTTGATTTTAAACACAGCTGGAAAGCATTAACAGGACAGGAGCTACACACCGATGACAAGCAATATGACTATGACTAATCACCTACCCACCGACTATCAAACATTTATCGCCACATCAAGATATGCCCGTTGGCTAGATGATGAGGGCAGACGGGAGACATGGCCTGAAACAGTAGGTCGATTCATTGACTACATTGTACGTCCTTCAGACATTGACATTAAAATAATTAACGAGATTGAGGAAGCCATCTTGAACCTGGAGGTTATGCCTTCAATGCGTGCCTTGATGACAGCTGGCCCTGCAGCAGAGCGTGACAACACATGCGTCTACAACTGTAGCTACCTGCCTGTTGACCACCCTCGTGCCTTTGACGAGGCTATGTTCATTCTTCTGTGCGGAACAGGAGTGGGCTTCTCTGTTGAGCGTCAAGCAATCCAGAAGCTGCCAACAGTTCCAGAAGAACTGACTAGCGGTGAGGATATGATTGTGGTACAGGACAGCAAAGAGGGTTGGGCAAAAGGCTTGCGTAAGCTTATCTCCCTGCTGTATACAGGGGACATTCCGACATGGGACTTGTCTAAGATTCGACCAGCTGGCGCACGACTCAAGACTTTCGGTGGTCGTGCCTCTGGTCCAGACCCACTGAATGACCTGTTCAACTTTACTGTAGCCAAGTTCAAAGGCGCAGCAGGCCGTAAGCTTAACAGCGTTGAGTGTCACGACATCATGTGTAAGATTGGCGAGGTTGTGGTTGTTGGCGGTGTTCGCCGCAGCGCAATGATTAGCCTGTCCAATCTGTCTGATGACCGTATGCGTCATGCCAAGTCTGGTCAGTGGTGGGAGAACGAGGGTCAACGTGCGTTGGCTAACAACTCTGTTGCCTATACCGACAAGCCTGACATGGAAACATTCATGCGTGAGTGGACAGCACTGGTTGAGTCTAAGTCTGGTGAGCGTGGTATCTTCAGCCGTGAGGCAGCAGACAAACACGTTGAGCGTAATGGTCGCCGTGAGATTGGCAAGGAGTGGGGAACGAACCCATGCAGTGAGATTATCCTGCGGCCTTACCAGTTCTGCAACCTGACAGAGGTTGTCGTGCGTCCTACCGACACAGAAAAATCCTTGACACGTAAGGTAAAGCTTGCTACAATCTTGGGTACGATTCAATCTACGTATACCAACATGCCGTATCTTCGGCCTGTATGGAAGCGTAACACGGAAGAAGAAAGGCTGTTGGGTGTAAGCCTGACAGGTATTATGGACAATGAAATTACTAGCAAACCGTCTGCAAAAACCCTTAACAAGCTTCGTGACGTTGCTGTACAAACAAACAACGAAGTTGCACAGCAGCTTGGAGTTGCTGCATCTGCGGCCATCACTTGTGTCAAGCCTTCGGGTACTGTCTCACAGCTTGTTGATTCTGCCTCTGGCATTCATGCTCGTCATAGCGAATATTATATCCGCACTGTACGGGGCGATAACAAAGACCCGCTGACACAGTTCATGCAGGACGCAGGTATCCCAGCAGAACCTTGTGTAATGAAGCCAGACAGCACCACAGTGTTCAGCTTCCCAACTAGGTCACCTGACAATGCTGTAACACGTAACGACATGTCTGCAATTGAGCAGCTGGAGTTGTGGAAAACATATGCCCTTGAATGGTGTGAACACAAGCCATCCGTAACCATTACAGTTCGTGATGAGGAGTGGCTGAAGGTAGGGGCGTGGGTGTTTGATAACTTTGACATCTGCTCTGGCGTATCCTTCCTGCCGCACAGTGACCACACCTATGCACAAGCACCCTATCAGGATTGTGACAAGGCGACATACACAGCTGCGCTGAAAGAGATGCCCAAGAAAATTGACTGGGTAAAGCTTTCTGAATACGAGAAAGAAGACAACACCGCAGGCTCACAGACGCTGGCATGCTCTGGCGACAGCTGCGAAGTAGTGGACTTGACAGCAGCATGATTGAGATATACGGCCAGAAAGATTGTAAGTTTTGTAGGGATGCCAAGGTATTCTGTCGGATGCGGAAGCTTCCCTACAAATACTACACTGTTCGTGAAGACATCACGATAGAAGAGTTCAAGGAAATGTTTCCTGAAGCAAGGACAGTTCCACAAATTGTAGTTGATGGTAAACACATTGGTGGTTACACAGAATTGGAGCATTATATATTATGAATACATTACTTACAGCGCTAATTAAAAAACTAGAGGGAGAGATTGCGGTAGCCGAAGCCAACGTAATGGTATACCTCAATCAGGCCGTAGGAATCGGTGAGCATCCTGATGTTGTTGAGGCAATCGAAACACAGATTGAAAAGATTGCTGCGGCTGACGAAAAGATTGAATCAATTAAGAAGTCTTTCGGTGACTAGAATACAAAGACGGTGGGGCTACTATGACATCCTTCTTGAGGGTGACGGGTATCTTGTTAAGGAGCTTACAATCATGCCAGGAAAATACCTGTCTGACCAGAAGCACCAACACAGGAGCGAGGAGTGGCTCGTTGTTTCTGGCTCAATCAAGGCTGAACTACAAAGAGTAGGCGGTAATATTAGAAGCCTTACCCTTGAGGTGGGTGATAAGATTACTATACCTGCAAAAAGCTGGCATCATGTAGGAAACACAGGAGATACACCAGCAAAAGTTATTGAAGTATGGATGGGAGATAAGCTATTGGAAGAAGATATTGAAAGAAGAAGCCCGTGCAAGGCACGCATAGAAACAAGCGTGGATAGTTGTGAGTTACATAATGTACATGACATTTGTATACACTGCGGTAGAACAGAGCGTGACATAACGCACTGGCAGGAAATGACACACGAGGAAAAGAAACAAGCCAACCTATTAGCAAAGAAAAGACTCAAGGGTGTTTGGCATAAATAAAAAAGTTCTTGACTTAACCAAATAAATTTACTATAATATAAGATAAGCGGTGGGCAGAGTTCTTCAGTCCTTTCTCTCATCTGTCCACCGCACCCTTATATTGGAGCAGTTATGAAAAGAAGACCAGTTATTTATGTCGGGTATGACGAGCGTGACCATCGAGCCTACGAGGTTCTGGAACACTCCATCCGCAAATACAATACAAAATATGACATCATTCCCCTGCTTGAACCAGAGCTTCGCCGCATTGGTTTGTATCGCAGGGCTTCACGTGTGTTTGAACACGAACCAAATCAACGCTATGATGTCTTCGACAACAAACCATTTAGTACAGACTTTACGTTTACTCGCTTCCTTGTTCCTGCGTTAAATCAGTATCAAGGATTGGCATTGTTTATGGATGCCGATATGTTTGTGCGTGGTGACATCGAGGGCATATTCGGTGTGTATGGTAAGAGAACAGAGTTTGCTGTTCAATGTGTCAAGCACAAGTATGAGCCACCCGAAGGAGAAAAGATGGACGGTGTAGCCCAAACCCGCTATCGCAGAAAGAATTGGTCTAGCTTTATGTTATTTAACTGCTCCCATCCTAGTAACAAAAAGCTTACCCTTGATGCAGTCAACCTGCAGTCAGGCTCTTGGCTGCACTCTTTTGGGTGGCTTAACGATGACGAGATTGGAGACATACATGAAGAATGGAACTGGCTTGATGGACATTCAAGTGAAAATGTTGAGGCAAAGAATGCTCACTTTACAACAGGCGGTCCATGGTTCAACAGCTGGAAGCCCAAGCGTCTTATTGACGAAGCTTACGCAGAAGAGTGGGAAGCTACTGAAAAAGAAATAACAACACAACTAATACTGGAGAACATGTAATGTATACTTTTGTAACCAGCTTTCCAAAACAATTTGAAAAAGAATACGGCATTCCTATGCTGGAGTCTGTTGTAAATAAATGGAAGCCAAGCGACTTTAAACTGCACGTATACCTTGAGGGATATGATGGTAAGTCTGATGGGCTACCACAAGAAAGCTTTATTACCTATCGCCACATCGAAGACGTAGAGGCACGAAACGATTTTATCAAACGTAACCCAGACAAGAACGGACGCTTTGCAGAAGCCCCGTATAACTACAGGCTGGATGCTGTTCGTTTCTGCAATAAAGTTTACGCATACTCTGACCTAGCCTTTGAGCTTATTGACGAGGAGTATAAGGGTTGGCTGGCGTGGCTTGATGCCGACACTGTAACTAAGAAAAGATTTACCGCAGAAGATGCAGCCAAGATTATGCTTGACGAGGTAGACATGGTACACCTTGGTCGTGTTGATATTGACTATAGTGAGACAGGCTTCACGGCCTGGAACATGGCATATCACAATGCCTGCTCACACATCGTAGACATTCGTGGTGCATATGACACTGACGAAGTATTTGGCTATCGTGAGTGGACTGATTCGTTTGTGTACACACGCCTACTCAAAGTATACGAAGCACACGGGGCTAAAGTACGCAACCTATCAGAGGGAGTGCGTGGTCTAGAGGTGTTTGAAAACTGCATGTTAAACGAACACTTCACGCACAATAAGGGCAACCGTAAGTGGAAAGGTAATCAAGAAGTATCGGCTGATGTTGTTGGTCCAAAGCGTTACAAACAACTAGCAGACATGGTTCGCTTCTACTCTGAAGGCCGTGATACATTTAGCATTGTAGAGACAGGCACATGGAACGGTGGTCGTGCTATTGAGATGGCTCTTGCTGCATTTGAAAATGTAGACACCGTACACTATCGTGGCTTTGATTTGTTTGAAGAGGCCACAGAGAAAACAGATAAAGTAGAACTCAACATTAAAGCACACAATGCAACCGAAGCTGTTGGTCGCAGGCTTGCAGAGTTTACAATTAAGATGCAGGAGCAGGGTAAAAAGTTTACCTATACTTTACACTGCGGCGACACCAAAGAAACTATGGCAGCTAAAAGATTTAATGACGTAGACCTTGCCTATATTGATGGCGGTCATTCGTATGATACAGTTAAAAGCGATTACACGTTTTTGAAAGACGTACCAGTTGTCGTGTTTGATGATTACTATTCACACGAAGACAAAGAGTTTCTAGAGAATCCTGATTACAATGGCATCATCCGAACCTTTAAAGAAATTAAGGATACCAATAAGTATGTCTTGCCATCAGATGACCCGACTGCTTTTGGTGGTAAGGTTCATCTTGGTGTAGTTGTTTCTAAAAAAGAAAAAGATTTACCGCAATCCTTTATGCGTGTACCCATCATCGTAAAACCAAAAGACTCCATGCCACAGGATGACATCCATAAAAATATTATTTATAACGCAGAAAAAATCAATGACTTTGATTGGGTAAGACAATACAAAACAAATAACAAGCACGCCATTATTGCTTCGGGTGGGCAGCTTGATATGGATAAGATTAAAGAGGTTCAAGAAAAATACGATGCAGAAGTATGGTGTGTTAAGCACTCATATCCCCGCCTTCTTGAGGCAGGCATCAAGCCTACTGCTTGTGTTATCCTTGACCCACGCCCTGTAGATGGTGTAAGCACACATGGCGTAAAGCGCAAAGACCTGTTTAAAAATGTTGACCCTAGCACGTTGTTTGTAATTGCCAGCATGACCGACATCTCTGCGGTAGATTACATTATGTCTAAGACAGATAACATCAAAGGTTTCCACGCTTTTACAGATGCAGTACGTGATACGGAAAGAGATGACAAGTTTGTAGTTAATCCTAAACTTCCTATCCCTGCAGGCACAGTGTTTATTTCTGGTGGCACAGCGTCAGCAACACGGACTATCGGCCTACTTGAAACACTTGGCTATCGCAACATACATATGTTTGGATTTGATTCTAGCGTGCCAGAAGATATGGTTGATAAAGATGCCAAGGATGAGATGGATAATCCAAAGTATTTACACGTAGAAACAGGTGGCTTTAAGTTCTGGACAACAGGAGAGCTACTAGCCCTTGCCCAAGACCTTGAAAAAATGTTTGAGCGAAAAGACCTAGCAGTAAATATAAACTTCTATGGCGACAATACGCTTGCCGCCCAAGTCTTTGACCAGTCATATTACAATCAAGAATTTAAAACCTTTGAGGAATTTATCAATGACGGGGCAGCTTAAAGAACGTCAAGAAAAGTTTTGCCAAGCATATCTTATTAGTAGAAATGCAACCTCTGCTGCAAAAGAAGCAGGGTATAGTGAACGCTCTGCATACAATCAAGGATATGAACTTTTAAAAAGACCTGAAATACAGCGAAGGCTTGAAGAGCTTGAAGAAGAATACAGCACCGATGTAGATGTTGTATCAGAACTTGAGAAACAATATGAGCAAGCTAAAACAAATGGCAATGGACAGACCGCACTTAAAGCCCTTGAGTTGCTATCTCGTGTAAGGGGTAACAATGCAGAGGACGAAGGACCGCAGGATGTAGCAGGTCTTGAAGGAAAGATATGCGCATCAATGCAGATTATAGGTAAAGAAAAAATGTACGAACTATTTATGTCTACATGGCCTGAAGATTTTGAGGACGAAGAAGATGAAGCTACCCCCGATGAATAAGTTTGCAGAAAGAACGGCACTTGTTACTGGCGTAACAGGGCAGGACGGTGGATATCTTGCAGAGCTACTACTTGACAAGGGTTACATTGTGCATGGCCTGCGGCGGCGTGTATCCTCCGAACCCTCAAGGCGCATTGCACACTTGGTTGACCACTCTAACTTTCATTTACACTATGGTGATTTGACCGATGTAGGTAGCCTGATGCAGCTGTTCGACACCCATTTATTTGACGAAGTTTACAACCTTGCAGCCCAGTCACATGTACGTGTGTCGTTTGATGTCCCAGAATACACTGCTAACGTGGACGCTATGGGTGTTTTAAGGCTCTTAGAGTGTATTCGTACACTTGGCTTAACCGAACACACCAAATTTTATCAAGCGTCTACGTCAGAGCTATATGGTAAGGTTCTTGAAACACCCCAATCAGAGACTACGCCCTTCTATCCACGCAGCCCCTATGGGGTAGCCAAACAGTTTGCATTCTGGACTGTAAAAAACTATCGTGAAGCATACGGTATGCACGCATCCAACGGCATTCTATTCAATCACGAATCACCGTGGCGGGGCAAAGAGTTTGTTACACAGAAGATTGTACAGGGTATAGCTGATATTGCATGTGGCAAACTGCCGCACATAGAGCTAGGCAATCTAGATGCAGAACGAGACTGGGGACACGCCAAAGATTATGTCGAAGGTATGTACTTAATGACACAGCAGCCGCAAGGTGATGACTATGTGCTTTCCACAGGTGAGCTACATTCTGTTCGTGAGCTTGTTGAAAGGTGTTTCTCTCTAGTGGATATGCGTATTAAGTGGGAGGGTGAACCTGGCCCCGATGAAACAGCTGTAGATGAAAACGGAAACACAGTAATAAAAATAAACCCAGACTTCTACCGCCCAGCAGAGGTTGACCTGTTATTAGGTAACTCTCTGAAGGCACGTGAAGTTCTGGGTTGGAAGCCTAAGTATACGTTTGATTCTATGATTGACGAGATGATGGACGCTGCACTTACTTCTTAGCAAAGCCAAAGTATGCAGCAACCACGGCAGACAGTGAACCATACATCATCATAAGGATTGCCTCTGCTGATTCAAAGCGTGCGGGTGCTGCAAGCACAGCCACGGTGCTGATAACCATCATGCCAAGACAAGCCCACGCCATATAGCGGCGGTTTTTTTGATACGCTGATTTATCTACAATATTATTATCTTCCATTGTCTTCTCCTATTGAAGTGGGTTAGCCAGTGCGTCCATGCCACGCCACAAATCTTCAACTTCTTTTTGTAGCCTACCTATGCTCTGAACCTTCTCTGCCGCTTGGTTTACCTTAAGCACCGACTCTGCCATTGTAGTTTCCATATTGGACACCTTATCACGCAGGTCAAGAAGCTGTTGTTGGTTCTTCATAATGCTGTCTAGGTTTGCCCCTAGTTCAATCAACTTATCAGACGCATCAGGCAACGCCTGCACAGCCGACTCTACCTTTTCTATACGACCATAGAACTCTGCCACTGCCCAGATACCACCAGCCATAGTCGTGGCAATAGACAGCACAACAGCAATCCACATACCCTTGAGGTTAACCCCACCTATTTTTAATTCTGTATCTTCAAGTGCCATTAGTTTAAGCTTTCCTGTTCGTCATAAATTGTTTGTCCCATGCCCATTACCTCTTCCATGCTAACTGTTACATTGTTATATGTAAAAAAGTTATGGAAAGAATGTGTAAAACCAGTGGTTGACCAAGCAAATTTTATAGCTTCATTTGCAGAATCATATGTGGCAACAGCATCAGACATGTTTATTGCGTATTGTTCTGCATTATTATCAACAGCATCAGTAATATCTTCTATTCTTGAAGCGGCAAGAAAAGCGGCTGCATCAACAGCAATCTCTTCAATGTCACCTAAAGAATCATTGTATACATTAACGTCCTGTTGCTCTAAAGTTACATCATTCTCCTGAATAAAATCTTGTAAGCCCTCTTGAGAAGCGACATCACTCTGGTCTGTTTTTTCTGCCTTGTCTGCTACCTCTACGGCTACTGCAATAACTGCAGTGGCATCTACAAAAGTATCAATAGCAACCTCTAGCTTTACCATAGTTTCTTCATACTGGTTTTCAAGCATCATCTGTGTGTTATAGTATATCTGCTGTGACACATCCGATACAGAATCGTTATATGCCTGAACATCGCCAGGTGTAATAAAGGCAGGCAATACAGTGCCATCAGGAGCAACCTTACCCTCTACCGCATAGTAAGCAAGACCACCCACAGCATTACGACCCTGCTGTATTTTACCCGCAATAATTTTACTAGCCGCAACTAGCCTATCTATTTCAGTCTCTGCGTGTGCTTGTCCTAAAGCGCTCACTAATAGACAAGCTGCTATCAGTATCTTCTTCATTCGACTCCTCTCCCCCTATGTTAAGAATTGTATCGTAGTGCTTCTTACGCTTCTTGTAGTCTGGTATAAATTTCTTTGGATTTCTTTTCATTGTCATGTAGGCTGCTCGCCCTACTATTAACTTTCCGTTGATGCTTAGTGGGCAAGGTGTCCCACTGTCAAACATAGAAACCCATATGGTTTTTTTCTGGCACATTAATGCTACAGCTGCAATGTTCATGCCTAAATCTTTTAATATCTTAGCGTCTCTCCGCCTATTACATTCCAAATCTTGTTTATAACCGCCAGCAGACAAGCCAAATACGTTGACCTGTACGCCTGCACTACGCCCTGCAAGACACGTATCCTGCCCATTAGACATATAAGACGGGGCAATAGCAGACGGTGGCGGCGTTACCCTGGATGCTGCTCCTGCACCATTATAGTTATTAGTTGTTGCTGGATTGTTGCTACTGACCGTGCTATTAGTATTTACTGTGCTAGTGTTTAGGTCGCCTGTCTGGTCATTTGATTGTGCATGTACAAGACCTGGCATAAATGCCAAGACAAAGAGAGCTAGTGCTGTTGCCCTTGCATTACTTTGTAATACCCTTAAACTTCTCATATGTTCTCATCCCACCTAGACCTAACATGCCTAGCAATACAGTCATTAAGCTTTCCATATCAAACTGTGGAAGTTCTGGTATGTCTGCCCCAATCCATGCCGCCACAAATAATGTGATAGGCACACCCACAAAATGCCAAGCCATAGCGACACCACATGTCCACCCAATAAAGGGTCGCCAGCCTGCTACAAATATACTTCTATGTCCTGCCTCTACCTTGTTAATTTCTAGCTGTGCTAGGTTAGCCTTGGTAGCGGCCTTAATCATCTCTGCCTCTAACTCTTGCTTTGCCTTTGCTGCAGCATTTTTGTCAGGAACAAGGCGGTCAATCATCTTACCTGCTGACGGTAACAATGCACTTACAATACTGCTAATCATATTTTACAATCCCTTTGTGTAGTTCTTCCCATCATATCGAAGCACAGAGCCACGTTTTCTATTTGAATAACTGCAGTGAATCCACCCTGACGTAGGCTCACCATCTTTATAAAACTCTAGTATCAGCTGGTCAAAGTCTAGATTGTCTCTAATCCACTCTGCCACAACCTTATTGTCTACACCCAGCACCTCAAAATCTGCTGCCTCACCCTTTGCATGTTGACTCTTCTCGCTGCTGCCAATGGCAACACACAACTCTGATGAACGATAGCCGCTGTTAATAGTAATAGGGCGACCAAAGTGTTCACGTACTGGTTGCAGTATATTATCGCACAACATATGCAGGTTATACAAGTCCTCTGGCTGCGGCTCGTTAAAAATATCTAGACGCAATGCAGTCTGACTCTTGGTCATTTCACCCAATGAAAAGTTTTTACTTATTTGCATTATTCATCCTCTTCAACAGGCTCTATTTCTTTTAACTTCATGCCAAGAAGTTCATTGTAAATATTTACCATATCCTGCCAAGGTATATCAGTTCTATTTAAGTTGCTAACAACATCTTGTCTTTTATAAGTATAAGGAACAAATTCATTACGCATTGCCTCTCTTATATATAACTCTTCATCAGCAGTAATCTCTCTTGTATTATCTCGTGACAAACCAAAGCCAAACTCTTTTTCAAAATCCTCCCCTAGAATAGCCTGATAATCCTCAATCAAACTTTGTAGTTGTTGCTGACCATCAAGAGCCAACATCTGTGAATTTTTATATCTCTTAATAATATTTTCTTGCTCATCTAATAAGTTAGGGTCAGAAAGATATTGTGTCATTGCTTTATTTGAAAGTTTAATATCACCAATAACAGGAGAAATAGCAAATGGAATACTAGCAGTAACATCTAACTTCTTACTGCTTAATCCAATTGCAGCAGGCCACCACACTTCTCCTTCAGAAAAAGCATAGCCACCTTTTTTTCTTTCCATTCCTTCACCAAATTTTTCACGGCTTTTTTCAAACTCGTTTTTCTTAAGAAGATAGTTTATAGTTCCAGGAGTTACAACATCAATAAGAGGCTCAATAGCTTTTTGAATTTTACCAGTCATTGTTGCTTCTGTATCTAATCTACCTGTATCCATAAGTTCTAAGGTAGCTTCAGTAATCATAGAGGGTAATAAAAATGAACCGACAGAATTTTCAAGTGTAGCCATTGCCATTTTACTATAATCAGCAGGAGACATTTCTTCTCCACTAAACACACTAGTATGTATGCCTTTAGCTGCCTGCTTAATAAATGAAAACGGGTCAACAGGACCAAGGTTAACATAGTCAGCTGTCACATGCCCACGAGCATCCCTTTCAAGAGGAGAAAAATATATTCTGTCTTGATTAAATTCCCAAGAAGGTACTACAGAATTATTAATTGCTTCCTCTTGTTCACTTGTAATTCCGTTTGCTGCCATAGAATAAGCCATTAAAGAAGACGGAACAATTGCAACTGCGGTAGTTCCTGCAGCCCTTTTAGCTGCTGCTGCCCGTAATACAGCATCCCCATTTTTTAAATCATCCATTGTATACTTAACTAAGTTTTTAGATATACGGCTCATTTCTGCAGGAAAAGATATAAAGTCACCAACAGGTAAGCCACGCATCTTTTTAACAAACTTTGGAACAAGGTCATAGTTAGGCATTAAGTCACGAGTTCGTTGTGCCGCAAGCTCCTCTTGTTGACGCAGTGGTAGCTCATTATACTTCTTACCTATAAACTGGGCATCTACAGGGTCGCCTTTTCTTACAGCAGCATTAGACTTTTTAATAACATCCAGTGTTTTTTCGAAGTGTATAATTTTAAACAGGTCATCTTCAGCTTGGTAAGTATCTAAAACTTTTTTGTTAGCGCCTTTAAACTTTCTAGTTAGAACACTATTTGTCCAGACTTCTGGGTTGTCTGCAAAAGCTTTATAGTTTTGTCTAATTAAATTAATTGCCAAGCCACTGTTTGCTATGTTAAGCTCAATATATCTGCCATATCGTTCTCCAGATTCTTTTGTAGACTTGTCAAGAAGTTTTTTTCCAACATCTTTAGCTGCTTGATTTAACTTAGAGGCACTTGCCATACCATTTGCAATCAGCATTAGTATGTTACCCATGACGTTACGACCATGTGTCTGTGTGCTGTATGCAGTTTTAGTTGTTTGTGTCAAGGCTTTACTTTTCATAAAAGCTCTACTCCACCAACCAGTGGGACTAGCAACCTCTAATCCATCACGCAACATATTCAAATAATTTTCATCTACATATAAATCTTCAAGAGGATTAAGAACCTTTGAATTAAATTGGTTTTGAATACGACCTCTAATTTCTGATGCAGCTTGCGGAGACACACCTGATACTTCATCAAGGAAAGCGGTGTTAGGGCCACGGCCATCTTTACTTACACCATAGCCCCATATCTTAGCAAGTCTGTCTTCGCTTACATTTTTTAAAGCATTAACTCTACCTGTTGCCTTATCTACTGCCGTACCGCCTACACCACTATCAAGAAGATGTTGTCTAACGTCTTTTAAAAATGTTTGTTCTGCATTTAAAACAGACAAGTTAGAAAATGTTTTAGCAAAGTTTGCATATGGGTCATCTATTTCACCCAGTAATTCTTTTACTTGTTTAGGAATATCTTTACGTGCATGACCACTTTTTGTTCTTCCTGTTTTATTATTATAACCAGCAAACGAATCAAATATATTAGCAAGACCTGTATCCTTGTCAGCACGTACCACCCTGCCTAACAACAAATCAATTTCATCATCAGTTAAATCTTTATTAAATTTTTTGATTGCTCTTTTAGCAGATGTAAATACACCATTTTCATCAAGACCTGTTTCATTATACTTTTTATATTTAGACCGTATCTGTTTAGCATACTCTGGGTCTTCAAACAAGCGATATGCTTTTGTCATATACAAATCAAGATTATTTGATATTGTTGTCTTAAGTGTTCCCTTTGTTCCTTGGGTTAGATTAGCAGACAAACCTTTAAGTTCAGTCTTTAATTCTGTAATTAATTCTTTTGTTTGAGGTCGAAGTCCCGTAGCTGCCTTACCATCAAGAACACCCTGTAATCTATTAGTAACTGTCGCCAATTGTTTATCAGATGCGCCTGCATATTCTGAATTAACAGTATCTCGTAATTGATTCATTCTACCTTCAGCACGAGCTAATGAAGCAGCCTCTGCATTCTTTCGCTCAAGCTCAAGAGAAATCATACGGTTATCTGTACCTACACGTGAACTAACATAAGGCATTAATCTACTGCTAAGATTTGCTGCTTGCTGTATACCAGGAAGACTTTTTAATGCAGTACCAGTTAAAGTAGCAGCTTTACCAGTTGCTTGTGATACAGCCTTTACTGGTTTTTCAAGTCGAGTTGCTTTTAATATAGGAGCTTTATATACAGCTGCCAAAGACAAAGGAGCAAACAATAAACCAAAACCAAGATTATTAATGGCAGACTGTAGATATTGTTCTGCTTCCGTATCATTAGGGTCTACAGATAAACGCTGTAAAAATTGTGTGGATTCAGGAAAGGCTTCAGTTAAAATATTAACTATATTTTCTTCTGGTTTTTCTACTATAGTTGCTGCACCTGCAAAGGCTGTACCATAGCCACCAGCTGCTGCTAATGCCCTACCTTTTCTGCCAAGCTTTCTAGATGTTTTAGTTGCAAGGCTACGAACACCAGGAGAAAAAGCTTTGGTTGCTCCCATTGTAGCTTTTGCGCCTTTTGTAATACCTGTAAAGGGAATGATATAAGAACCAATTACACCTACAACTTCTTCACCAGTAGCAAGCGCACCCTCTCCATGATAAGGGTCAAAGAAATAACTTGCTGATTCTGCTATAGACGGAGCAACATATTCACCAGCTTGTTCTGCTGCATAGCTAAGACCAGTACTAATTTCTTCTGGTAAAACCATTTCGGCAAACGAACCAATACCACGACCAGCATCACCCAAAGCACGACCAAGTACACGTGTGCCAAAAAAACCAGGCGAAAAATCAGTTACGCCTTTATCTATAGCATCGCTATATTTGTTATTTGCTTCTAAGAAACTTGTTAAAGATATTTCTTTTTTATCTAAGAAAGAAGAAAGGTCTGACTTACTTTTTATTTTACCTTCATCAATAAGCTTTTCTACATCTTTAAATGTATCTTGGAAGTCTCTCGAATATATGCTAAGTGTTTCAGCCACGAGATAACCTTTCTAGTTTGGTAAGTTTTGTATTACTTGAGGAGTTGCTACACCCTTAAGTCCTGTGTCTTCTGACCCTGATTCATCTACTGTTCTTCCAGTTTTTTCAGGAAACTCTTCTCGTAGAAGCCTTCTAAATGTTTGAGATTGTTCATTCTTAACAAGTTCAGAAGAGTCTGGTAATTTACCAGATAAAACCTTATTAGCCACCAGTGTATTTGTTAACTCTCTTAACTCTGCAATTTTATTTGCCTCTTCTCCAGTCGCTATCATTTGACTTTTAAATTCTTCTTTAGCAATTTTTTCAAAATCACTTAAAGAATATCCAGATGCCTTAAACTCTGGAACTGTAACTTCAGGTTTTAAGTCTTCAATCATTTGGCGACCACCCAACAAAGCACGGGCAATAGTAGTTTCTGTTCCTTCTTCTGGTCCTGCTGGGTCAGTAGCAAGCAAAGAAAGACCATACATAAATTTATCTGATGCAGGTATAGCACCAAACTGTTCCGCAGCACCGCTAAAAAACTCGCCGCCCATTTGTTTAGCTCCATCAATAATACGACTTAACACACCGCCTTGTGGCTGTTCACCCTCATCTGCACCTCCGCCTGCACCCGCAGTATTGCTTGCGGCTTGCACTTGGCTTAATTGATTAGAAGCATTATCAAATATTTTTTGTTGGTCATTAATTTTAGCCTGTATTTGTTTACGCTTTTCTTGGTCTTTTTTGGATAAAGATAAGCCCTGCATTTGAGCATTTAAAGCTTGAATTTGAGACATTGCGTTTGTCATAGCAGACTTTAATGAGGGAGTTCCGCCAACCTGTAGTGATGCAATACCACCGCCTGCTTGGAAGTAACGGCTTCTTGCTCTTTGTTGAGCAGGAGTAAGCTGCGCTGGTCCCATATCAATAATCTCATCGTCCATCATAGATGACCCTTTAGATATTAATTCAGCTGCTCTTGCTGCTCGTTGTTCATCAGATGCTTTGGCTTGCTCTCTTTCTTTACCATAACTTGTTCCATATTTTTCATCAGAAAAATTTTCAATATCTGCAATTTCATCCATTTCATCTTGAGTCATGTCATTGCTAAATTTTGTTTTATTAAATAGTTTCTTTAAAAAATTAGAATCACTTTTACCAACAACATTAGGTGAGCCGCCCATAGCAAGTCTAGAAATACCACCACCAGTTTTAGAAGCTTGCTGTGCGCCACCTGCAATCATTGCTGGATTGCCTGTCATAGCACCAGCAACCATCATACCTGCGCCTAAAGCTTTTTGGAATCCAGATTTCTTTTTAATTACTTGTGTTTGCTGTGGTGTCATTAATCCAGCAAGACCACCTACTGCACTAGTAGCACGTTGAGCCGCTAAGAAAGGAGCTTCTTCTTCACGCATAGCTTCACCATATGTAAAGTCTCTACGCTGTTGTTCAAGCTCTCTTTGTCTTGTACCTACATCTGACAGTAGTTGAGTTGCTCCCAGCCTGCGTCCATATATATCTTGCTCTACGCCTAGCTCTTGACCAATTAAGGCTGCACCAGTACCTAACCGTCTGGACAAGTCAGCTTCAGTCATACCCAAAGCTCTTTCTTGCGCTTGCCCTTCAATGTCTGCAAGTGTTTGAGCAAATTCTCCTGCTGCACCACCACGTAAAATATCTGCTCTATCTCCAGTTAATGCACCAACACCTGCACCGCCAGCACCTACACCAATAGTTTTTAGGGCTTGCTGAAGACCACGTTGAGCGGCCTGTGTTTGGGCTGCTGTCATGGGGTCAAGTAATTGTCTCTTAGCAGCAATATCTTCTGCACCAATACCCGCCATTGCTTGTTGACGAAGACCAGCAAGCTCATCAAGTCTTTCCTGCATACCAGCAGGAGCAAGACCAGCAATGCCCCGCTGCTGTTCCATTGCCTGTAATTCTTCGGGAGTAAAACCTGCAAATCTTTGACCCACATCATAAGCTTGGAAGGGCTGCTTTGCAGCTTGAATTGCCGTGTCAACTAAAGGCCTAAGTGATTCACCTTCCTTTTTAATACCACGAATAAACTTACCACCCGTAGTAATCTTTTTTGTTTTACCACTAAAAAATCCCATTATGCTAGTCCCTTAATTATATCACTTGCAAGTTTTTTTCCGTTAATCTCATTAGGCTGTTCGGTTGTACCATATGCAGCCTGTCTAATTTCTTCTCGCATCTTATCAAGATTGCGTGTACCCTCATCTACATCACCACCGCCAAGAGCAGCAACTTGGTCTTGGTCAATAATATATTCATCTTTGCTAATTTTAGCACGCTCAATATTACCACCATCTTCAACTCTAAATTCTACATTATCAGACATACCATCACCATCTTCTGCAGTTACCATGCCATTATAGCTTTGGTCAGCATTATCTGTTTGAGGCAAAGCATTATCTAAAGCTTCTGCTCCCGCTTCAGATGAACCATTACCAAGGGCAGCAACTGTATAAGCATCAACAACATAGTCATCACCGTCTACCATTTTACCGCCTTCATCACGATACACAGAAGCAGACATTTGTGGTGGCATTGGTGCGGGTTGCATAGTCTGTTTAGGCATAGCTTGTGCTGACATAACAGAAATCATATCGGCAAGACGAAAAGCACGAGGCATACCTGTAGCATCCTCTGTCATACCCATTCCCTTTAACTGTAATATGTTTGCAAGACCTTCATACATTGTAATATTATACCCTATTTATATCAAATATACCAGCTATCTAGTGGAAATCTACCCACCCAGCAGCTGTAGTTGTGTACCCCTTAAACTTACCCACACTAATAGCATAAGCAACATCACCCTGCTGTGGTCTACCAATATCAGTAATTGTAACCACTGTATATATCTTTGTTGACGGTGTGCTATCTTGCCTCAAGCTTTCAGTATCTAATTCACGTGTAAGTTCATTAGCCCAGCGAGTTAAATCTGAATGTAACTCATCAGCAGTAGCTGGTTTATTTAAAGGATACTTAGGATAGTTAGCCATTAGCGTTCACCATCAGGTTGTATAGCTAATCTTACACTACCCCAACGCCACTGACCTGCAGCATCTGCAGATACACGAACAACAGACTGTCTACCTCTAGCACGCATATTTACTTTCTGTGTATTAGCATTAATAGTAAACGGACCTTTCTCTTGAAAGTCATCTGATGGATACCTACGTGTCTTAATAGAAAACTTAATCTGCTCTCCTGTGCTAAATGTATAGTCAGGAATAAGCTTATCGGCAAACATTAGCTGCTTGCCTTCATCAAGGTCAAATTCTGCAGACTCAATAAAAGACGTTAGGGCTTGACCATCTCCTGTGTAAATATCATTAGGCTCGTTATTCCATAATAGCATATCACCTGTAGCAGATGTATAACCAGTTAAAATAGTAGTATCGTATATATTACGGTCTGCATAGGTAGTGGTAATGCCTTCTTCAAACAGCTTTCCATAAACCCATGTTTGTTCCTCATAATTATAAATTACATAAGCATTAGGCTCTAAGCTATCACCACGAGGATAAAGCCAAATAATTTCTTTAAACTCACTGTTAATACCTGCATATGTTTTATCTTTTTGAGTCATATTAAAGCTATCAAAAAGATGTCGGCGTATTGTGCAGGGCATGGTGTTAACACGACCATCATACATATAGAAGTTGTTGTCGCCCATCCAGTAAGATACGCCATCAATATCTACAGCTGCGTGTGGTCCAATCATACCACAGTTAGAACCAACCTGTGTAAATCTAAATATAAACGGAGTTCCTACAAACTCCTGAATATACATAGCCTTGTCAGTCCAAATGTTAATCGTATTACGTGAACGTATTGCCCCAATAATACGAGAGCCTTCTGTCAAATTAACAGAACCTGCAGTATTTGTAGCTGTTGGCTCCCATACTCTAAAGTTATTTTGGTCAGACCAAGCAACCCTTAGTGGCATAACATTAGAATTAGTTGCACTAGTAGAAGCACCGTAACAAATAATATGACCATCATTAGGTGACACAATAAAACTATTTGCATATGGAGCAGTTTCTACAATACTTGCACGTGCAATAGTATAATTATTTTCAGAAACATCTAGATATGCAATTTTACTTTTACGGCGTAAAGCTAAAAGGTCTTCACCATATGTATCAAGTTTCCACTGTGCGCCTTGGAAAACAATATCAGAAGAAGATGCGGGTATGTTCCAAGCCTGTTGACCACTCCACACACCTGCACCATAACCCAAGCCTTGAATATCATTTGGTTCTTCATTAGGTATTAAAAGATTTATACTGCCATCAGTTCCTTGTCCTGTTGCAGTTCCTGTAGCAGTAGCGTTTGCAGTAATAAAAAAAGCACTTTGTGCGCTTACCGAAGTAATTGCAAATGTTCCATTAACATTTGTTCCCTGAAAGGCTGGAACACCAGTAAATTCAACTCTGTCTCCAACACTAACATTCTGGCTAGGTGTGTAACTCAAGTTAACTTTAACAATATTACTTCCATTAGTAGTATCAAAATTATTAGACACACTAGTTGTAGTAGTAATAGGCGTAGCATCTGTTCTGTCTTCGTTTTGTACTACATATAATTGCGTATTAGTTCCATAGGCTACATATTTACGAGTATTATTATCAGTCCATGTAAGGATATCACGAGCAAAACCAGATATGGTATCGGTAGAAAACTTTGTATAGCCACGTAGGTTTTCTGGTTTACCCTCACGAAAACGCACACGGTTTCCGTCAAACCACTTACCCTCTTCGGCATACTTGGTTGACTCCCTGTGAAATCCAGGAATAAACTTTAAATTAAAAAACTGTGTGTCTGTAGATGCCATATCTATTCAATAAGTTTTGTTTCTATATCGCCTTGCTTTGCAAGCCCTAGTAATTCATCTTGCTGTTCAACCATTCTATTTCTAAATGATTCAACCGCACCTTGAGTACCTCTGGCAGCGTTTGTTTGAGCAACCAAAAGAAGTGGCATCATAGTTACTGCGCAACCCCACTCCTCTACATCTGCACCCCCTTGGGGATTTTTGCCTGCTAATTTTGTAAACCAAGCGCAGTCTAATTGTTTACACGGTTCGAAGTTATGTAACGGACATCCGTTCTTAACCTTTAATTCCATCTATTAATCCTTTTCGCATACAATAAAGTTAACGTATTTAACATCTAAGTTAAATGAGCCAGATGCGCTGACTCCTGTGTGCGAGTGTTCACCTAATCCTGCTAGGCTGTGAGAGTGTTCTGCGGCTTGTCCTGTACCATTACCGTTTTCACCAACGTTACCATTACTAGTCGTAGTTGAACCGCCCTGAATAATTGTGTTTTTATTTTCATCATCATCACGGTCAGGAACATACTGATGATTAATTGTATGATTGTGTGGTGGTATTTGAAGGCGTGATAGTCTAGTGCCATCAGTGCTTCCAGTTAGTGTAGCATTATTTGTAGCACCTGTTATATTGCTTATTGTAATAGTTGAATTAAACGCAGAGGTAAACTCACTAGAACCACCCACCTGTGCGCCGCTGGTTGCTGCATTAACAATACGAAGACCAGCACCATTATGAGAAGCAGAAGTAATAACCGTCCAGCCATGTGGCGCAGTATTCTGATTAAATGCTAGTCTTGTTCCTGATTCAAAGTCCTTAATGGCAAAGCTATTAGAGCCATTAGTAGCAATCAATGCTGCGCCATCGGTAACAGTAACTTTTGTGCTACCGTTATCCATAATAACATTATGACCGCCTAAAGTTTCATTGTTAACAAAGTAAATTTTTTCTGGTCTAGTAGAATAGCTAACAGTAACATCTGCTACTAATGTGCCAGTCATTCTAAGGCCAAGACTTCTTGCTTGGTCAGGCGAGCCATCATTTGCAGTAAGCGTTACTCCACTACCACCTTGACCATCTACATCAACTACAGTCACACCTGCAACTGCCGCATCTACAAGGTCAATCATATTTGTATTTAACCTAGCTCCCCAAGTATTGGCATTTTCACCTGTTCCTTGTTTTTCTAGTTTAATTCTTGAGCTATATGAAGAAGCCATATCTTAATTCCTATTGTTTACCCAACAGTTTCTTTACTGTTTCTGTTTCATAAATCCTGATGCAGACCCACACCAAGGAAGCCAGCGCCGTAATGCTAGGCAGTATTTGAAAGAAAGCGCCTGCGGTTACACCAAGCGCTCCAAAGTCTAGCACAAGCTTATCTGGTTCATTCATTATTATTCTCCTTGAAAAGTCTGCAGATTCTATATTATACCTTATAAACTGCTAACAAGCAACTAGTCTGCGTCTTGTATTGTTAGAGTTCCAGCTTCTACTTGCCGCATGATTTCGTCATAGTGGCGATTGCCAACACCCAATGGGACTCCCCATTGAACTCCATCAATAGTGACGATGATTGAGCAGTTTTCATCTTCAAGGTTTTTTCTATATTGTGCTGATGTAATGTTCATTTTCAAAGCTCCGCATCAAATAAAAAAGCACCATTTGTGCCAATTGATATTTCTCTAAATGTATTAGCTGTGCTAGTGCTAAAGGCCGTATCTAGGACAAATCTAGTATTATTTAGATTTGCATAATAGCTTGCTGATGACAAAGTACCTTCAACAGTTAGGCTTGGCGTTCTTAAAACAATAGAACCTACCATACTAATACTAGGTGTGGCTCTCATAGCCACTGGTACATCTAAAGCAAAGAAACCTCTAGTAGTTGTAAATACTCCTAATATGTGTGCCGCATGTCCTGTACTACCACCTAGATGGTCAGTGGTGTGATAATACCTTTGACACAAAGCCAACTCTTCACCATAGCTGCGATGCTCAAATTCCGTGGCTACTGTGCCGACTTCGAGTTGAACTAAAGCAATATCTGCTGTCCAAGCCCCTGTTCCTGTATCTGCTGGTGGTTGGCGTAATAACTCAACCCAAGTATAACTTCCCGCTCCTATAGTTTTTCCAGCAACCGAAGGAACAGTAAAAGTTATAGTAAACTTTTGCCAACTAGACGTTAAGACAATTCCACTTTTAGCTTCTGTTTCTACGCTTGATGAGCCGCCCGACCCAAAGTTTTGAATCCAAGATGAAACAAAACTTCCCCCAGTTGGGTTTGTTCCTTTTGCCCAGAAGGACAAGGTAACTGTTTTTCCCGCAATAGATGTAACATCTTCTACTCTTTGATGGATTCCAATATTATTGTCACCTGTTGTCACCTCTAGCCTAACATAATTTTTAGGAAAGTCGGGAACGTCTGTTTGCCCAACTGTAAAAGTTTGTTGGCTTATAGTTTTAGTTGCGCCAGAAGCGTTTACATACCAACGGTCTAAAGCAAGAACTTCACTAAGTGAACTTGGTCCTTCACTTGTCCCACGCTGTGCCACGTTCATAGCACCGTTGATAATCAGGTTCTTCCGACCTGCCTGATTAGTTTTCTGTGCTAGTTGTCTTGCTTTACTCATTATTCAGCCTCCAGTGCGGTCAATCGTGTTTCAATGTTAGCCAAGCGTTGCTCTGTGGCTGCACCAACAAAGGCCAGCAGTTCAGGGTAGCGGATGCCAAGACGGGTGCGTTCTGTTGCACCTTCTGGTGCTTCTTCGGCTGTGTCATAGGTGTTTGTGCGGGTGTATGCGTCAGCAGCCTCAATGCCATTTTCTTCGTCAGCCTCAACCGCTGGCACTTCAGTTTGGGTTTCCCACCAAGTAGTAGAGATGAAGAAGGCATAGTCACCAGCGTCCAAGCCAGCATCGGTCATAGCTTGCTGAACGTCTTGTGCAATTACGCCAGTGTGTGTTCTGGCTGCATCGCCTTTGGCTTCAACCTTGTCATTCCATTTGAATGTCTTGAACAGTGTGCTGATTGCTTTGGCGGCA
>Ga0181390_1000033_pt1 | contig 44128 bp, 43 predicted proteins | sample 13SPOviralmetaG_FD_130085 | JGI IMG/M metagenome (GOLD analysis project Ga0181390, IMG submission 130085) | Marine viral communities from the oligotrophic San Pedro Time Series (SPOT) site, San Pedro Channel, CA, USA - 13 SPOT_SRF_2010-07-21 | ecosystem: Environmental > Aquatic > Marine > Strait...
CCCTGTCCCTATACTTCCAAAATTTGTAGATATTGTTGTTAATGGCATGCAAGACCGTCTTTTCAAAGTAAAAGCTTATGCTCAAGATGCATTGTCCCAATCAAAAAGGAGTAAGTACCAAGACATGATAGAGGGTCAGATGGCAGCTAAGCCAGTGCTTACAACAATAAAAGAAGAAACAGGATTTGATCCTTTTATAATGGACCCCGATGAGCTGCCTGCTTCAGATGAAGAACTTTCATTATACATGAACCTGAACTACAAGCCAGCAATAGAAATAGCTGAAGAAGAGGCTATAGACACTATGTTTGCTGAAAACCATTATGAAGATATCCGTAAGCGCATAGACTATGACCAAATGGTTGTGGGCGTGGGAATGGCTAAACACGAGTTTCTTCCAGGATCAGGTGTCCAAGTATCTTATGTAGACCCTGCTAATGTGGTATATAGTTATACTGAAGATCCATTCTTTAAAGATTGTTTCTATTGGGGTGAAATAAAAACAGTTGGTATTAGTGAGCTAATAAAAATAGACCCTACCCTAGACAGAGAGCAATTAGAAAAAATATCTCAATATAGCCAGAGCTGGTATGATTACTTTAATACAGCTCAGTATTATGAGAACGATATCTTTTATCGTGACACATGTACTCTTATGTACTTTAACTATAAGACTACTAAAAAAATAGTTTACAAGAAAAAAATAAACGAGGGTGGTGCAACTAGAATGATAGAGAAGGATGATACCTTTAATCCGCCAGAAGAAATGCTTGAAGAAGGAAACTTTGAAAAGATAGAAAAGACTATTGATGTATGGTATGATGGCGTTATGGTTATGGGCACAAATATTATTCTCAAGTGGGAGCTTGCCAAGAATATGGTTAGACCTAAGTCTTCATCACAACATGCATTACCTAACTATGTAGCTGTAGCTCCAAGAATGTACAAGGGTGTTATCGAATCTCTAGTAAGACGCATGATTCCTTTTGCGGACTTGATACAGATGACTCATTTGAAGTTACAACAAGTAATTGCTAAGGTAGTTCCAGATGGTGTTTACATTGATGCTGATGGTCTAAATGAAGTAGATCTTGGGACTGGCGCAGCATATAATCCAGAAGATGCACTACGTTTATATTTCCAAACGGGTAGTGTCGTAGGTAGAAGTTATACTCAAGATGGCGAATATAACCAAGGAAGGGTCCCTATTCAGCAGCTTACTAGTAACTCTGGAGCTTCTAAAACGCAAATGCTTTTAGCTAACTATAATCATTATCTAGATATGATAAGGTCAGTAACTGGCCTTAATGAGGCTAGAGATGGGTCTACTCCTAACCCAGATGCTTTAGTTGGCGTTCAAAAACTAGCAGCATTAAATTCAAACACAGCTACCCGACATATATTAGACGGAAGTCTTTACATATATCGTACGTTAGCTGAAGCGTTAACGTATAGGGTAGCTGACATTTTAGAGTATGCTGATTTTAAAGATGACTTTATTAATAAAATAGGCAAGTATAACGTAAGTATACTAGGAGAAATAAGTGAGTTATATATCTATGACTTTGGTGTGTTTATAGAACTTTCACCAGATGAAGAGCAAAAGGCTATGCTTGAGCAAAACATTCAAATGGCTTTATCTAAACAAGATATTAATCTTGAAGACGCTATTGATATTCGTGAAATTAAAAACCTAAAGCTTGCTAATCAGTTACTAAAGGTTAAGCGTAAGTCTAAACAAGAAGCTGACGAAAAGAGAGAAATGCAGAAACAAGCTATGATCTCACAACAACAGCTAAAGTCTCAAGAGATGTCAGCGCAAGTAGCGGTGCAAAAAATTAATTTAGAAGCTCAAGCTCAGATGAAAATAAAACAAGCTGAGATTGCTTTTGAAATAGAGAAACAAAACAATGAGGCCAATCTTAAGTCTCAACTTATGAAACAAGAATTTGCTTATAATCAGCAACTTAGAAATGTTTCAGAAAATGCTCTAGCCTTCAGAGAGGGCGCTAGAGAAGACGCTAAAAAAGATAGAATTAGTCAACAGAACACTGAACAATCTCAATTAATTAATCAAAGAAAAAACAATTTACCTCCTAAAACATTTGAATCAAATGAGGATTCTATGGATGGTTTTGATCTCGCAGAGTTCGATCCTAGGTAGGTAAAAACGTGTTTCTTTTTTTATTAATTTTGTAATAAATCAAATCTAATCAAATGGAAATCCAAGTAAAAGAAGTAACTGACGTTGTAGAGAAGTCTAAACAACAGATAGAACAAGAATTATTAGACAAGCATGAAGCTCAACAAAAATTAGAGTTTGATGATGGTGATAAAAAAGAACAGGTAGATTCAGTTAAAGTTTCGGAGCCTGAAGCAAAATCCGAGCAAGGCCAAGAAGAGGTTTCAGTTGAAGAGCCCAAAGAGGAGATTAAACAAGAACCTACGCCTGCAGAATTAAACGAAGAACAAGTTCTTTCATTTATTGAGAAAAGATACGGTAAGCAGATAAATTCTTTAGAAGAATTAACAGCTGAAAGAGAAGAGTCCGAGACCCTTCCTGAAGATGTAGCTGCTTATTTTAAGTACAAAAAAGAAACAGGAAGAAGTTTGGAAGATTACGTTAAGCTACAGCAAGACTTTTCCCAAATGAATCCTGACTCTTTGCTAAGAGAGTATTTAACTGTAACTGAGGAAGGTTTAGACCCTGAAGATATAGACTCCTTGATGGAGGACTATGAATCAGACGAGGAACTAGATGATCCTGCAGACATTAAAAAAACAAGATTAGCAAAGAAAAAAATTATTGCTAAAGCTAAAAAATTCTTCAAAGAACAGCAGGAAGTCTATAAACAGCCTCTTGAGTCAAGGGAAAGTTCAGCCTCTCAGAATGAAGAGTTCAAAGCTTACAAGCAATATGTGAATGAAGCTAAAACGCAACAAGAGGAAAGTAACCGTAAATCACAATGGTTTGCGAAAAAAAGTGACGAAGTCTTTAGCACTGAGTTTAAAGGTTTTAAATTTAAAGTTGACGAGTCCGATATAACTTTTTCTCCAGGTAACGCTTCTGAGTTAAGAAAAGCTCAAGATACGCCTATGAATTTTGTAAATAAATTCTTGGATGAATCGGGTATGCTTAAAGACGCAGAAGGATACCACCGCTCTTTAGCTATAGCTATGAATCCTGAAAAGTTTGCTCAGTTCTTTTATGAACAAGGCAAATCAAATGCGACGGAAGATGTGATACGTAAAACTAAAAATATAAATATGAGTGAGCGTACGGCACCAGAGGTTTCAACAAAAGGAGGAATGCAAGTGAAAGCAGTCTCATCGCCTTCAAGCAATGGACTGAGAATAAAAAGTATAAAACGAAGTTAAATTAAAATTTAAAATTAAATATTATGGCTGGACAAGTTAAAACAACTCCAACTTTTGCGCTAACGCCGAGTTCAGAAAGAACTCCAACAGCTCAAAACTATTTGACCAATGCAGATTTCAATTGGTTAAATCAATATTTACCAGACACTTACGAAAAAGAATTCGAGCGTTATGGTAACAGAACAATCTCTTCATTTCTACGTATGGTAGGTGCTGAGATGCCTACTAACTCTGACCTTATTAAATGGGCTGAGCAAGGTAGATTACATACTAAATACACTAATGTTGGATCTGGCGGCGCTGGAGCAGCAGATCAAGTTGTATTTCAAGTAAATGATGTGCTAGACCCGACGGCTGCAGAGCAAGTTATTCGTGTTGGACAAACAGTAGTTATTGTACAAAATGACGGATCAGGTTCAAACAAAGCTGTAGTTAGTGCAGTAAACAATGCAGGTGGTGGTAGAGGACAATTCACAGCTGACTTTTATGAAGCAGGTGGATTAGTAACTGCAGGAACTGGAGTAGGTAATGCTGATGTTACAGTATTCATCTACGGATCAGAATTTAAGAAAGGAACTGCAGGAATGCAAGGATCTCTTGAATCAAATGATTTTATCTTTGACAACAAGCCTATTATAATTAAAGATACTTACAATGTATCTGGATCTGATATGGCTCAAATTGGATGGATTGAAATTACAACTGAAGATGGTGGAACAGGATACCTATGGTACCTAAAATCTGAGCATGAAACAAGACTACGTTTTGATGACTTCTTAGAAACAGCAATGATTGAAGCTGTGCCTGCTGAGACTAACTCAGGAGCTGCTGCCATTCTTGGTAGTGCTGGTGCTGCTGCTGATCCAGGAGCTGGATCTGATGGTATTTTCTATGCTGTACAACAAAGAGGTAATATCTGGGACGGTGGAAACCCAACAGTATTAGCTGATTTTGATAATGTAATTAGTCGTCTAGACAAGCAAGGAGCAATTGAAGAGAATGTATTATTCGTTGATCGTCAGTTTGCTTTTGATATTGATGATATGTTAGCTGCACAAAACTCTTACGGAGCGGGTGGTACTTCATATGGTCTTTTTGACAATGACGAAGAGATGGCGTTAAACTTAGGTTTCTCAGGATTCCGTAGAGGTTATGACTTCTATAAGACTGACTGGAAATACTTAAATGACCCAACTATGAGAGGTGGACTTCCAACAGGAGCAGGATCAGGACGTGTAAACGGACTACTTGTACCCGCTGGATCAACTAGTGTTTATGACCAAATCCTTGGTAAAAACGCTAAGAGACCTTTCTTACATGTTAGATATAGAGCTTCTGAAACAGAAGACAGACGTTACAAGACTTGGATTACTGGTTCTGCTGGTGGTGCTGCAACTAGTGATGTTGATAACATGCAAGTAAACTTCTTGTCAGAGAGAGCTGTTTGTACTTTAGGTGCTAACAACTTCTTTATCTTCCAAGAGTAATACACTACTTAAGGGGGTGTAAAAGCCCCCTTTTTTTTATATAAAATTTAAATCTAATCTAATGAAAACTACTACTAAATATGTAGATAAAATCTACAAACTCACGCGCGACACAGCGCCACTTTCTTTAATCTTAGCATCAAGACATACACAAAGATTTCCTCTTTTGTGGTTTGATGAAGAGACAGGAACTAACAAAGCTTTACGATATGCAAGAAATCAAAACTCCCCTTTTCAAGAGGACCAGGATAATAATGCTATTTTGGAGCCTATTGTGTTTGAAAATGGATTTTTAACAGTCCGTAAAGAAAATCAAGTATTACAAAAATTTCTAGCATACCACCCTGGCAACGGAAGGGTATATGTTGAAGTGGACAAGGCAAAAGATGCGGCTCAAATTGTTGAAGAATTAAACATTGAAGTAGATGCTCTGATTCAAGCTCGACAATTAACAGTCGATCAAGTAGAAAATGTCGGTAGGGTTTTATTTCAACAAGACATTACTCGTATGACAACGGCCGAGCTGAGAAGGGATATATTAGTATTCGCTAAAAATCAACCAAAAGATTTTATGCTGCTTCTAGAAGATCCTGCATTAAAGATGAATGCAACTATTCAAGGATTTTTTGATAAAAACATTTTACAATTACGTAATCAGAAAAAAGAAGTTTGGTTTAACACCCCTTCAAATAAAAAGAAAATGTTAAATGTCCCTTATGGTGAAGAGCCTATATACATGGTATCTTCCTTTTTTGAAAACGATGAGGGTATAGAGCATTTAAAACATTTGTCAGGTTTGGCAAAAAACATGTAAATAGTACGTTTTAATTTTAAGTATCTTTGTTTTTTGTTTAACCCATAAAAATTTTAACATGGCAAAATATATTACATTCGATACTGCAAGTGACGGAAATGTTCACCTTGCAACAGACGGCATTCTTTATGCAGAAACTACAAGTTCAACTGCTGGAACAATATTTTTGAAAGGCGGAAGTCACAAATTTACTGTTACTGGAACAGGTTTAACTTCAGGTTTCGCAGCAAATGTAAACGCAGCTTTAGTTGATGCAGCGCAAACATCTTGGACTAATGCAGCAATTCCTGTAAGTACATCAGGAGGGCTTTTAGTATTTACTAGCGTAGCTGTAGCTACTATTTAACATTACCTTTTTATTAGGTATTAGAGAGAGGTCATGAAAAATTGACCTCTTTTTTTTTACTTATCTTTGTGTAAAAGAATAACAATGATAAATTCTGTACGGAATACAGTTTTAGCAATCCTTAATAAAAATAATTACGGGTATATTTCACCGCAAGATTTTAATTTGTTTGCTAAACAAGCGCAGCTAGATATATTTGATGATTATTTTTATCAGTATAATCAATTAATAAATCAAGAGAATGCTAGGATGTCTGGAACAGGATATGCAAATATTACCAAGGGCTATGAAGAGGTGATTGATTTATTTTCAGAAACTAAAACTCTTGCACAAAACCTACTTAATCAATACTTTTTGCCATCTCAAAGCACTACGGGAGATGACTACTATTTACTAAATAAAATATTATGTTCTAGCGGTGGTGTTTATCAGGGAGAGGCAGAAAAGGTATCTAATAGTAAAATAACTCTTTTAAATGCTTCTAACTTAACTTCACCAACTATAACTTATCCAGCGTATAGTTTGCAGGGAGCTTTTATAACAATATTCCCAGCTCAATTTAATGGAGCTACGGACATACAAGCACAATATATAAGATATCCTAAAGATCCTAATTGGACCTATTTAAATGTAGCTAATGGAGAGCCTGCATTTAACCAAAGTAACGCTGACTTTCAAGACTTTGAATTGTCTCCAGATGATGAAACGTCTTTAGTATTTAAAATATTGCAGTACGCAGGTATGTCAATTAGAGATATACAAGAAGCGCAGTTTGGAGCTGAACAAGAACAAATGGAAGAACAAAAAGAAAACTAATGGCATACTTATCTGAATATCAATATTACGAAAACGCAGGTGCAGCACCTACAAATGCTAATTGGGGGTCTTTTCAATACGTACCGTTAACTGATATAGTTAATAATTTTCTTTTAATGTATGACGGGAATCACTCGTTAGTTAATAATGAAGAGAGGTATAAGATATTATTTCACACTAAGCGTGGTATACAAGAGCTTAATTATGATGCGTTTAAAGAAATAAAAGCTTTAGAGCTTAAGGTGTTCGATGATCTCAAATTTATTCTACCCTCTGATTATGTAAACTGGGTTCGTATTTCTTTATATCAAAACGGCTATTTAAGACCTCTTACTGAGAACATACAAGTAAACTCAGCTGCATCCTATTTGCAGAGTGCTACAGGTACTCTAAGCTTCAATGCAGACGGTACAGTGCAGACTACAGCGTCTACTTTAGATACACAAAGAAAAAATGGTTCGCAACAGAGCATTTACTTAAACCAAAACAATTCTAATGATGCTTCTGATATTGCCTCTGAGAATCCAGATGCATGGAAAGATTATAATATAGGAGCTAGATATGGTTTAAATACTGAGACCGCCAATTTTAATCCAACCTTTAGGATAGATAAAAAAGCTGGTGTAATAAACTTTGATTCTACAATGGCTAATCAGCAGTGTGTTGTTGAGTATATATGCGATGGCATGGAAGGAGGCAATGATTCACTAGTAAGTGTAAATAAGCTTTTTGAAGATTACTTATATGCTTACATTAAATATGAAATATTAAATAACAAATTTGGAGTACAAGAATATATAATTAATAGAGCTAGAAAAGATAAAAGTTCTTTACTAAGAAACGCTAAAATTAGAATAAGCAATATTCATCCAGGAAGATTACTTATGAATCTAAGAGGCGAGAATAAGTGGATTAAATAAAATGGCAAACATTCAAAGAAATTTTATCGCAGGGAGAATGAATAAGTCTCTCGATGAAAGACTTGTACCAAACGGGGAATACATTGATGCTTTAAATGTTAGGCTAGGTTCTACCGAAGGTGGGGAAGTTGGCTCTGTTGAAAACTCCAAGGGTAATACTAAGATGACTAGTTTGCAGTATGAGCAAACTGCTAGTACTACGGGGGCTGTTTTATTAAGTTCACAAGCTAGATGTATAGGGGCTTATGAAGATGGACAGAGTAACCGAATATACTGGTTTGTCCATGACCCCGCTTATACTTTAGGAGAGACAGGAAAGATAGATATGGTAGTATCTTTTAATCCTACTACTCAAAGCCTTACTTATCATATAATAAGTATTGATGACGGATTTGGTGCTAACACTACTTTGAATTTTAATCCTCAACATTTAATAACGGGTATAGATTTAGTAGATGACTTATTGTTTTTTACTGACAACATTAATCCTCCTAGGTTTATAAATGTAACACAGAATTATCCCAATCCTTTTTATGACGTAGATGTTGTAACTGCGGAAGAGTTTATGGTGATTAAGAAGCCACCTATTAAGTCTCCTACTATTGTGTTAAGAAGTCAAAATAACAATCAAGATGATTTTTTAGAAACAAGGTTTATTTGTTTTGCTTATAGATATCAATATGCTAATGGAGAATTTTCAGCAACATCACAGTGGTCTGAACCAGCATTTGATCCAAATATTTATCAATATGATTTTGCAACTAATTTAAATGAAGGTATGTTAAACACCGTAACTGGTGTAGATATTCAATTTAATTCAGGTAGCTCTTTAGTAAAAGGAATCGAAATCCTTTATAAAGAAAGCACAGATGATACAATTAAGATTATTGATAAATTATCTAAAGGTTTGCAAGGGTACGCTGATAACACAGAGTATACATTTACTTTTAATAATAGTAAAATTTTTACTGTTTTACCTTCCACAGAGCTTTTAAGACTATATGATAATGTTCCACTTAAGGCTTTAGGTCAAACCTTAATGGGGAATAGATTAGTCTACGGTAATTATATAGAGGGTTATGATTTAAAAGATATTTTTAATAATCCAGTTAAATTAGAATTTCAAGCAAATTTAATTGCTGGAGAAGTTAGAAATACTTCATTAGTTTCAACTACTGAAAGTGGTGTATATACATTCGGTAGTTCTCAAAATATTTCTAATTCTGTAATAAAATTTAATTTATCATCTTTAAATGTTTTTACTGATCTTAAAGTAAATACAGCTTTAAGTTTCTCTTTTACGTTTGAGCATTCTCTTTATGATCCTACCACAGGTCAGCCAACAACTCAACAACAAAATACAAATATTCAGTATACGTATTTATTGCCTCAAAACTTCACTTCTATTTATGAATTAGTTGAGTCACTAGATTTTCAACAAGCTATAGGAACAGCAACTAATATTAAGCCTGTTTACGACGCCTCTAATCCAACATCTTGTTCGGGGTTTACTTTGACTGATACTGTAAATTGTTTAATTAATCCAACTCAAACCACTGCCTCTGGAACTGTTTATAAGTATGAAAGCGGAATAACGGCTGCAAACCAACCAATTAAAATAGTAGACAATACACCTTCGTCTAATTATATAAAATTACAATTACCTGCTATGCGTTATGTTAGTGACGTTGCTAATCCATCAGGAGGTTTTTACGAGTATTTTAAAGTTATTTCGGTTAGTGCTCAATTTAGTACTATTTCTAACCCTAAAAGCTTACATAGTAATAGAGGTTATGAAATAGGAGTAGTCTATATGGATGAGTTTTTAAGATCATCGACGGCTCTCGTAAGTCCAAACAATACTGTTCAAATACCGTGCGCTAATTCAACAACACAAAATCAAATACAAGTCACAATTCCTTGGGCTCAAAGAGCTCCTTACTGGGCTAAGTTTTATAAGTTTGTTTTAAAGCCTACAGTAGGCACTTATGAAACAATCTATAGTGAAACATTTTTTCAAGACCCTAGGTCTAATAGTGTTTTCTTTTTGCTAGAAGGTGAAAATGCTGCAAAAATTGAAGCGGGACAAAGATTAATAGTTAAACGAGACAGTGGTGGAGCTGTAACTCAATGCGTTGAGGCTGTCGTAATTGACAAAAAAGTACAAGCTCAAGATTTTCTTAAAATAAAAAATCCTGCCGACACAACAAATCCTTTTGATCCAAGTGTAGATGGCGCTTTTATAGAAGTTCCTGCTGGGCCTTATATGGAAATTGTTCCTAGCGGATTTAATTTAACCTCAAGCGAAGAGCCGGGTGGCAACAGAGTCGCTTACCCAGCCACAACATCAACATTTCCTCCTTTTAACAAAATGAGAGGCTATCCTGTAGGAAGAGCGCGAGTAAATATAATTAACCCCGATCCTAACACATCTTCTACGACTCCATATATAGACTATACCATACCTGTAAATAGTGTAATAACTATTAGAGTTTTTCAACACCGTGAAGGAGCGGAAGGAGGTTTTTTGGGAGAGTGTGAATACAGAAGAAACACATATACTTCAGGCGAGTTGGTCGCAACTACTAATTATACTGATTTTAAATCTTGGTTTGATGGAGATAACATAGGAGATTTAATTGCACAAGAAAGTATTTTTGATGTTGGAAGTAAGTCTGATTCTCCTACGGTTACAAATATTTATAATTCCACTTTATTAACTGGTGGTGCAAATGAAAAAATTCCTGAAGAAACAATAAGTAATGCATTATTACCAGGCTATATAGATGTGGGTTTTGATAAAAATTATTATCAATTTTGGAGAAGTGATAATTCTAATGGGGGAGATAATTCTTTATGGTTTTTAGCCACAGGAACATTAAGCTGTACAAGTTCTGGAATATTTGGGGGCGGCAACTCTTCAAATTCTGAAATAGAAATAACAGTTGAACGAGCAAATCAAGGCGGAGTTGTAGTATTCGAAACACTACCTTCAGATGCATCTCCTGATATATGGTATGAGAATAATTTAAATTTTAATGTTAATACTAATGGAGAACATCAAGGAACACAAGCAAATCAACGTGTTCAAACTAAAAACTCTGCAATAGTTGACACAGGATTTTTTGATTGTTTTACTTTTGGAAATGGAGTTGAAAGTTATACCATAAGAGACTCAGTAAAAGGTGAAGCCTTTGCGCTAGGTAATAGAGTTACAACAACATCAGGACAAGAATATAAAGAAGCGCACAGGTTTGCGGATTTAACTTATAGTGGTGTATACAATGATGAATCAAACGTAAATAAACTTAATGAGTTTAACCTAGGGCTTGTCAACTACAAAACCTTAGAAGATTCATTTGGATCTATTCAAAAATTACATTCTAGAAAAACAGATATACTTACTTTACAAGAAGATAAAATATCTTATGTACTAGCAGGTAAAGATTTACTTACAGATGCAGGAGGCACTGGATCCCTTACTTCAGTTCCAGAAGTGTTAGGTCAACAAATATCTAGAATAGAAGAGTTTGGTATAAGCAGAAACCCTGAAAGCTTTGCAGTGTTTGGAGCCGACAAGTTTTTTACAGATGAGCAAAGAGGCGCTGTTATACAGTTAAAAGGTGGTGCTTATAACCAAGAGTCATTGACTGTAATTTCAGAGTCTGGAATGCGAGGTTGGTTTAGAGATTTATTCCATGACAATTTTGATGCGCAGAAAATAGGGGGCTTTGACCCTTATATGAACGAGTATGTTCTGTCTGCCAACAGTATTACATTACCATTTGTAGGTAACTGTGACCTTTGCGGTAGCTCAAGGAACATAACAATACCAGTAGGTGAACAGGTTTCATATTGTGTAGATGTTACTCAAGAGGTCGGTACGGTAGAAATAGAATATGTTATTCCTAGTGGCGGCAATGACAATATTATAACTGAGGCGGATACGCCAAATCCAAATGCAGGATTAGTTAAAATGATTACAGAAACAAATTCAACTGCCGCTTCAGGAAATGAAATAATAATTGAAGATTCTACAAATAATAATACGTACACTATTACAGCCTTATATAACGGAACTTCTACTAGTGTAACTACTTCCGTTAATGGAATATTAAATGTGGCTAAAAATTCAGTATATGCTGAAGACATGACAATAGTGGTTTCTTCAAACAGCATTACAGCTGATACCATTGAGGTAACAGTTAACTGCCCAGAGCCTGATGAAATTACAATCATTCAAGTGGGTATAGGAAGTAATGCAGATGGAGGAAAGTTTATACACAATGAGTACAGGTGGCAAGATGGATTGTTTAATTCTCCTCTTCATAGTGAATTAATGGAATTTACAAATGGAACTAACAACCCTTTAGTTAGTCAGTTTTTAAGTTTAACTGGTGGTCAAGGAGCTGGTGTAATACCAGACGATGGTGCAAAGGTTATTATAGGTAGTAACAAGATTGGATTTGATAATTACAATTTTAAACGTGACACTAACAACTTTAGGTTTTTAAGAACAGCTACTGTATATGGAGAGTTTATACAATCAGACATAATAGCTTTACTTGCTGCATCAACTAATGTTACGCCTTTACAATTTAATATTCCGGAGGTTACCGCAACCTTTACAATGCCTTCTGGAAATACAGGAGACAATTTATATCTGATTTATGATTATAGAAATTCTACAGAAGTACAACTATGTTATTCTAACGTAGATTTAAATGATGTTTGTTGTGTGGGATGTAACGTAGAGCCTACTCCTACTCCTGGACCAGACGTTACACCAGCTCCGTTAGCCTGTAACTCTTATACTTTAGCATCACCGTCTACTTGTACTACTTATGATGTTGTTGCTAATGCGGACACTATAAGAATTGACTTTACAGATTGTGATGGCAACCCAGATTTTATAGCTTCATTACCCGCTGGAGACGCTGTGGATGTATGTTCGACAACAATACCAACCACCACTCCAAGTACAGGTACGGTAACGGCAGGTTCATCTTGTGGAGGATCTGACAATATATTTACTTGGGAGAGTTGTAATGGGGTTCAATTACAAGAAACAGTTGGAGGCGGAAAGTCAGTTGTAAAATGTGCTCAGAATATACCCGTAAGAACATCAGGAACTAATGGTACTGTAACAGCAGGATCTGCGTGTGAACAATATAACTACTCAGCTATTCAGTGTGGTAGTAGTGGAACAAGAGTATTCTTATCAGGAAAGACTTCATTAGGTTTATTTAGTGTTGGTAATTTTGTTTATTATGATGAAATAAATTTAAGCGGATCAAATGTAAGTATAAGAAAATGCGCTCAAATAGAAATAGTAAATTGGGGTGATGGAGCTAGCGGTGATATTGTAGGAGAAGCATCCGCATGTAATGACCCTGTAAACTGTCCAAGCGATTCTACTGATAACCCTATTTGGATGTTTAATCAAAGACAAAATAATGGCGCAGATAGTTCGTCTCAATTAGAACCTTGTAATACGATATACTGTAGCAATCCTGTGTTTACATCGATAACAACAACTAATAATTTATTTAACGGGGATGTTTTATTTTTTATCGATTCAAACTTCAATACTCCATTTAATGGAAATAACAAGTACTTTGGTTTTAGAGCACCGGCTACAGGAACTAAAAAAGCTCAAGCAGGTTTTATGGAAGGATGGGTGCAAATAGGAAATAACGGAAGAGTAATATCATTCTCTTTATGTTAAAAATTAATTAATTTTATACAATGGCTCAAGCTGATATATACTACATAGACACTTTTAATTTTGCAAAAGCTACTGCTGTCTATACTGATGCGGCTTTAACCACCCTTGCAGCTGATGGGTTTTATCAAATGGGCGGTGTCACAGCCCGTCAACAAGTTAATGGAGTTTTAGACCCGCCACAAGATTGTCCATCGTGTAGTAAGCCTTCTCCCGATCCTACGCCAGCAGCCAATAATGCGTTTAAAATTACAGATAAAGTTACGGGTACTCAAGACCATGTTGTATTAAAGAATAATTTTGCAGTAGGTCAAGAGGTTACAACTAGCATTAATTCTAACTGTTGGCTTATTGATTCTTTGGCGGTAAATGGTACGGCAAATACAATATCAGGCGTTTGTGTGCCAGATCCAGGAACACCTGCGGAATATTATCTTCTTAATTTGTGTCCAGTGTCTGCGGGTACAGGAGCTAAAAGTGCTATTTACACATCAATTCCCCCTACAAGCAATCAGTTTATTTATCTAAATACAAATTCAAACGCGTACTATTCGTATAGTAATGCCGCTCCAGTTACCACTCTTAGCTCAGGCATACCTTTAGTAGAGAATGGCTTAGCTTTAACAGCAGACGCTGCGTGCCCTGCAGTGCCGCCTCAATTTACTTACTGGTTTGCTCAGGAGTGTAACAACCCTAATAATACGCTTGTTATTCAAGCGCCTGTTGGAACAACTTTTAATGAGGGAACAACCTCAGTAAAAATTAATGGATCAACAACGTGTTACCAGATTAACTCTCAAAGATTAGGATCAGATACCACATTTGGTGGGGTGTATGATGGGACAGCTTATACTGGATGTACAAGCGGAACTAATCCTTGTATTGTAGTTCCTCCTCCTAATAACTCCTTTGTAGCTAGAGACATAACAAACTCTAGTAATGAATACGATGTGCAATTAGGTTCTGGACAAATAGGTGACGAAACACAAATAAGTGCAGCTTCGGGTTGTTATAGATTAGTTAGCCAAACTACTAGAACTACAACCAATACCATTACATCTCCTTGTCCTGGAGTTGGATGCACCTTATCTATACTTAATGGCGGTGGCTCTGGAGGTACATACAGTTATACTGATTGTGCTGGTTCTTCTTATAACAATGTATCACTTTCCCCTAACGAAGAAAGGTCTTTGTGTTACCAAAATAGTTCTTTAAGCCTTGGTGGTACAATAACAGAAGATCCACAAGGCTCATGTCCTGGAGGATCAGCACCACCAGCTAACACAGATCCTAATTCCTATTTCACTGCTGAGCTTTGCACTGGAGGAGGAGAAATAGTGGTTAAAACAACTGGAAGTGCTAGTATAGGTGATTCAATTCATACAAGCAATACAGGAACTACTTGTTATGTTATAACAGGTGATTCTACAGCTACCTCTACAAACAATACTATAACACAAACTTTTAGCGGCTGCACTGGTGATAGTTCAGCGTGTACTCCTACCGTTGATTGTTATGCATATAGTGTAGAATATAATCAAGCTACAGACGTATGTCCTTCTGGAGGAAATACAACTGTTTTTGGAAATGCAAATAATAATTTTAGTGCAGTGACTGCAATTTGGAAAACTCAAAACTCTTGTGGAACATCAGATTATGCAAATGCTGGAACCTATGCATTCACTAGCTCAGGCTCAAAAATATCTAGGTATTGGAATGGAGCTCAATTTACTGGAGTAACAACTACTTGTAGTTCAGCTCCTCAAAATATTACTGGAACTATAACATCAATTGACAATAATATCACTGGAAGCACTCTGGGTGTGGGGTATAATTTGATAGGTGACACTATTGGATCTTTTGTTACAGGACCTTCGCCTTTAGATACTACAACTTTTAACTCAAGTATTTTAGTTACAGATGGATTTAGTATAGCTAATTCAAGTGTTACATTTAATCCTACAAGTATTACTCAAGACTCTGATATAACATTAATTGTTGGAGGACAAATAACACAAGATGTCTCCACATTTACTTATCTAATTACTACGTGTGGTACTTTTGTGAGTTATAGAATTTCATATATAGCTTCATTAGCTGTTTCAACTGTAGTGTTTTTTAGAACTAATACAGGACAGACTTTTTGTGGCACTATTCAGGGCACAACTACCGCTGCTTCTCAAGGAGACGTAATACAAATAATTACATCTTCAGGATGTAATAATAGCCAGTGTACAGGAGGAGGGTTTGGATTTTAATTAATTGATTATCTTAGTACATAAAATTAAATCTAATGAAATCTATATTTGTACAGATTGCGAGTTATCGTGATCCTGAGCTTATACCTACCATCAAAGATCTTATTGAGAAAGCTCATCATCCAGAGAATTTAAAAATATGCATAGCTCACCAGTATGCCGAAGAAGATGAGTGGGACCGACTTGATCAGTTTGCTGAAGACGGAAGGTTTATAGTAATACAGATACCACACACAGAGGCTCAAGGCACTTGCTGGGCACGTAATCAGATACAACAACACTATAATGGAGAGGACTATACTCTTCATTTAGATTCGCATCATAGGTTTATTGAGGGGTGGGACAGTGAATGTATTAGTACTATAGCTAGGCTTCAGAAGCAGGGCTTTAAAAAACCTTTGCTTACTTCATACTGCCCGGCATACCATATTAATAAACCTATTGAACAAAATGAAACTGTATACGGTATGAAAGTGAATACGTGGAAAGATGGCGTAGCTCTTTTTCACCCATACACAATGCCAAAAAGTATTGTTCCTGTCCCCTCAAGGTTTTACTCTGGACACTTTGCTTTTACATTGGGTCAGTTTTGTAAAGAGGTTCCTCATGATCCGCTTATGTATTTCTATGGAGAAGAAATATCTATATCAGTCAGGGCTTACACGCATGGCTACGATTTGTTTGCGCCACATAAACCAATAGTATGGCATGAGTATACGCGTGAGGGCAGGGCTAAACATTGGGACGATCATAAGAAATGGTTTGAAAGAGATAATCAATCAAAAGCAAGAACAAGACAACTCTTAGGAGTAAACGGAGAGGTGTGTTCTCCTTGCAATAAGAATACCTTTAAAGAGTATGATCTTGGAGAAGAGCGAACCTTAGAGGATTATGAACTGTATGCTGGAATAAAATTTAAAGATCAGACTATAACACATAGATGTCAACAGAACTTGCCACCTCCTGGTACAGAAGGAGATTCTATATACCACCAAACTAAAGATTATTATGTTAAGATTAATAAGCATGACTTTTTATATGAGGATTGCGCTTTTGGAGTGCTTGTATTCGAAGATAGCAATGGAATAGTAGTTCACCATGACACTATAACAAAAGAAGAGATTAAGACCCTTAAATCGCTTAACAATCCTTACATGACTGTAGTCAGAAGCTTGGCTGGACAAGTCCCTTATAGGTATCTTATGTGGCCTTATAGCGCGTCACATGGTTGGGGTGATAAAGTGGTCAGTTATTTTTAGTAAATTTGTATATATAAATTAAACATTATGCCAGACTATACTCTTACCTACAGTGAAAACTCTAACGGGTGGCCTTCTTTTTATTCATACATGCCTGAGTATTTAGTAGGCTTAAATAACTACTTGTATTCTTTTTCTGGTGGAAATATATTTCAGCACAATAGTAACGAAGTCAGAAACAACTACTATGGCGTTCAGGGCTTCTCAGAAATAACTAGTGTATTTAATGATGACCCTATAACTAATAAAATATTTAAAACTGTAAACTTAGAATCAGATACAGCGTGGTCAGCAGCACTTGAGACAGACCTTCCTAACACAGGCCTTATTGATTACACTTGGTTTGTTCAAAAAGAAGGGGACTGGTTTGCTTACATCAGAAGTTCAGGGGGTGACCCCGCAGCTCTTACAGAGTATGCGTTACGATCAATGAATGGTATCTCTCAAAGCTTATCGGTAACTGGAACTGCCAATACTCCGATTATAAACTTTGCTACTACCATAAACATAGGTAACATTATAAGTATAGGGGACAGTCTATACTCTGCAAACCCTCCCTATACAGGTCCAACACTTGTGGGCACGGTAACAGCTATAGAAATTGATCTGGTTAATAATATAAACAGGATTACAGTGGACGCAACGGTGGCTGGAGGCGCAGCTCCTACTCTTCAAGACTCTTTTATTTTATATATTAAAAATCAAGAGGCTGAATCTCATGGACTGTTAGGTCACTACATGAAGTTTGTACTTCAGAATACTGCAACAATAGCAACAGAGCTGTTTGCTGTAGAGTCTCAAGTAGCTAAAAGCAATCCTTAAAAATTAGTATCTTTGTTACTCAATGGAATTTAACATAAGGCCATTAAACGATACTGACTATGAAGAAGTTCTCGTAGGTTGGTGGAAAGATTGGAAGTGGACAGCTCCAGTTCCTGCATTTTTACCTGATGACGGTAAAGGTGGTATAATGGTTTTAGATAATGACATGCCTGTTTGTGCAGGATTTATATATATGACTAATTCAAAAGTAGCTTGGGTAGACTGGATTATATCTAATAAAGATTATAAGAAAAAACCACAGCGCCAAGAGGCTTTGACGTTACTCATTAAGACATTAACAAAAATCTGTAAGGATAGCGGTAAGAAATTCAGCTATGCGCTCTTAAAAAATAAAAGTTTAATTAAAACATATGAGAACTTGGGATACACCGCAGCAGATAATTACTCACAAGAAATGATAAAACTATTATAATATGGCAGCAATTACTAGTGCAGTTATAGGCGCAGGGGGTGTAGCAATGAATTTTCTTCAAGCCTCAAAACAAAATAAACTACAACAAGAAGCCGAAGCGGATGCTGAAAAAGCAATGGCTGCGGCACGGGCACAGTTAGAACAAAACTTTTATGAAGGTTTAGATATTAATCTTAAATCATTTGAGCAAGAGCGTGACGCTTTAGCTGGCGTAGGTCAACAGCTGGTACAAGCAGGTCAAGAGGCCGGAAGAGGCGCTGCAGCTACAGCTGGAAGAGTTATGCTTGGAATGCAGCAAGGCGAACAAGATATTACTAATAGACAGATTGATAGCTTAGAGAAGTTAGAACGTACAGTAGCAGGCGAAGAGTCTAGATTATCTACAATGAAAGCTACTTTGGATTTGCAAGAAGCTGAAGGCGCTCAACAAGCGGCTGCAGATGCAGCTAAAAATCAAGCATCGGCCATAACGGCAGGCGTTCAAGGCTTAGGGGACATTACTACGGGGTTACAAAGCGCTCAAGAATTATATGGAAAAGATAAAGAAACTAGAGTAGCTAATCGAAAAGCGAGACAGGCTGACGATAAAGGGATGTTTCAAAAAGATGGATTTTTTGGAAAAATATTTCAAGGAGTTACAGGTTTAATACGCGGAGGTAATTAAAAAATAAATAATGGCAACGTACTATAAGTATAAATCTAGAGAAGGTAAAGACATAGTTGATTGGAGAGCAATCACCAAAGGCATTACTGACGATATAACTAGAATAGAAGGGGAGCGCGAACAGCAAAGGGTAGATATTGATAATGCAGTTCTTACTAATTTAGAGGACATAGCAAATAAACCTCAAGGAGCTTACTCAAAAGAAAATGATCGTATCTCTAGTTATGCAGAGCAAGCTTCAGCTATTGCTTTAGCTAATCAAAAACTATTAAAGTCTGGTGCTATATCTTTAAAAGAATATAACTCAAGAACAAATACAGGACTTTCATCTACTAAAAAACTATTTACTTTATCTAAACAGTATCAAGATAACTATGAGGCAGGGATGAAAAGACTTCAATCTATAGATGGCAAACCCCCAGTTGGCAGTGAGATTGAAGCTATGCTTATGGGATCCGTTGAAAGGTTTGGACCCCCAGGATCTACTGATTATTATATTGATCCCATAACTGGAGAAGCTTTTTTAGCAAGTACTATAGAAGATGGTGATCCTAATACTTATGAGAATACTAAAAAAATAGATGGCGTAAACAAGTCTTTAATGAGCGTTGGTACTGCGGAAGGAATTATAAACAGACAAGTAGACCGGTATCAGTCAGATGTTCAGGCCACTCGACTTGCGGAATCTTTAGGAACAAGAATAGAGGTATTGCAAGCTACTGATCCCAATATTAAAACTAAGGAAGATGCGTTTGCTAGAATGTTTGAAACAAAAGACGGGGAGACTGTATTAAGCGAATTTGGAGAAGCTGTAAATAAAAGCATTGAAGCCTCTATGGTGACAGATATGTCTAAAGCTAGTATGCTTATAGATACAATGGGCGCTGATGGATATTACATGTATACTAAAAATGATGACGGCACCTTTACTGACTTAAGGACTAATACTAGAATGGATTCTATTCCAGATGAAAATCTAGGTATAGAAATGTTTGTAGACAATAGCGGGGCTTATCAGCCTAGGCTAACTGTAGATCAAGAAAAGGCAGCTATAGATGGTGTGCGTGATATGATCAGAACTAAGCTGGATATTAAAGAGACTGCTGGGAAAGCTCCAATGAGTGAATATGAAAAGGAGCAAATAAGATTAGGGGACGCAAGAATTAAGCTAGGCTACGCACAGCTAGGCGAAAAAGAAGAAGAGTCAAGAGATATTATAGGACAAATTATTCAACAAGCTGACAAAGATTTTTCTAATATAATTACTGAGGATATAAAAGACGCAGAAGGAAATGTTAGGGTCAATCAAATAGAACAGTTAGTTCAGAAAAAACTCGAACCTCTGCTTAGCAAATACAATGCTGAAGTAGAACAAGCTAACATAGCTGATCCTACTGAAATAAATATAGTTATAGGTGATAAAAAACTTAATATAGATTTATATGATCTTGTAAATAAGAAATTCATGTCTAATGAAAATTTGAAAAAATTAATTAAAGATTTTGTTATACTGAATAGTTCTAATGAAAGCCTTATAAAAACATTTAAACTTTTACCAGCCAACACTACTCAGCAAACAGATCCCGGAGGTGGAGCTGGTAAGTTTAACCAAGGTCAAAATAACTAATAATGAACGAGGAAGCATTACAGTACGCGTATGATTTATTTAAGGCTGATGGTTATAGCGACAGCATAGATGATTTTAAAAATCTTTTAAGCACGAACACTGAGGCTTTAGATTACAGTTATAAGTTGTTTAGAGACGATGGTTATAATGACTCACCTAATGACTTTAAAAGTTTATTAGGAATACAGGACCCGTTAAAAAAAAAAGAAATTTCTGGGGAATCAGAATTGGTGGATGGTTCTTTGGTCTCGCAAGACTTGTTCGACACAACCGAAGAGTTTGATGCGCGTCTAAATCTTATAGACGGATCTTTTACAGACAAATCAGAAGAGTTTGTAGTTCCTGAATTACAAGAAAATTTTAAGCAGTATGGATTTGATTTTGAGGAGAACGCTCCTGGAATGGATTCGGTTAAAATTCTAGCCCCTAAAGACGAGCAAGGCAATAGAGAAGAGCTTGAGTTACCATTAAAACAACGAAAGGTAACTACAGGTGGTTTTGGAACTAATGTTTATTCTCCTGAAGTTCAACAAGAACTCAATAAACAAAACGCTAAAAAGCTTCAAGACTTTTTAAAAAAGAATAAAATTAAAACTGAAGGCAACTGGATAAAAGATGCAGAAAAAGGTTGGGTCAAAGAACAAAAAAATATACTTACTGAAAAAGAAGTAGAACAGAGGGTCAAAGAAATTAATGATGTTGAAGAACAATTCAATGATTCTAAAATTAAATTTTTAGAAAATAAACTTTTATTTGACAGCTCTCCTGAATTACAAACACCTGAAAACAAAGTAAAATTACAAGAGGCTTTTATAAGTTTGGTAGCCCAAGAAAAAGACCTTAATGAACAAGGCAGGCTTTTAGATGAGCAAGCTGGGAGATACACGGAGATGCGTGCAAAACAAGGAAGCTGGGCCAAAGGTATTTGGAACGGACTGACAGACGGTTTAGGAGCTATCTCTTCTTCTATAGAAAGAAAAAAGATAGATTACGCAGCTGAAACAGAAGCTAGAGCAGGTCTATCTGAAGAGAAATATAAAGAAGAAGTTGTTCGTCTAGCTAGAAAAAAAGGTTTGATAGACTTAAGGTTAGAAGAAATACTTGATGATGTTACAGCTGAACAGTTGTTGAGCGAGTTTACAGACATCGCAAGAACTAGTAAGACCACTCGTATGACTCCAGGCGTGGTTGTGGGAGCTCAAGAAATTGAAAGGGATATTACCTTTGCAGAAGAAATTAGATCTGAAATAAAAGATTTAAAAAAGAAAGGAGAGAAGTTTTTTGAGTCCTATGATAAAGCTGTAAAAGGTCGTAGGCGTAGTAACTTTTCTAAATACGCTAATCAATTTGATGAGAGTGAAGGAAGGCTAGAGGCTGCTCGTAAAGGATTTACCTTAGCGATAGGGTCTTCTGATGTAACCCCAGAGTGGAGTGACGCTAAGAAAGAAGGTTTTTGGGGAGGCGCTATACTAGGCCTTGCTGAATCTATTCCCGCAATGGTAGCAGTACCTATACCTTATCTAGGGTTTGCACAAAGAGCAGCTCAGATGTATGCTCTTGTAACTGATAATGTTACCGAAGAGATGGAGAACAACCCAGAGTTTGATAACATAAGTGAAAACGAAAAAGCTATGGTAGTCACACCCATCGGAATAGCAGTGGGTGTATTAGAATCATATGGTTTCAGAAATTTAATAAATCAAAAAGGATTAATAAATCAATTTGTTTTAAAAGCATTGCGACAAGTTCCGAAAGGATCAAGTGTTAAAACTTTCAGAGAATTTATTAGGCAAGATGTTGATAGTGCTATCGGAAGGGGTTTACTTACTATAGGTGCTGGTGGAGCTGCAGAGTTTGAAACAGGTTTTGCTCAGCAGATAGCAGAGTTAAGTGTAAAACAAATCTATAATATTACCAAGGAGAAAGAAATGTTTAACACTCCAGATACGGTAGGAGAGTACGTAGCAGAAGTTCTAAAGGCTGGGGCTCAAGAGATGATAGGAGGTTTTATCATGTCAGTACCTGGCGCGATAACAAATGCAGCAACTAGTCCAAACATGGAAGCTGTTTCCTCTGAGATGTATGATATGTTTGAGGAAATGATAGGGGATCCTCAGTACGATGCAATGTTTGAGACTAGGCTAAAACAAAAAATAAATGCAACTGAGGGTGAGTTTAAAAACTATACTGAAGAAGATGCAGCAAAGGAGCGTCAAACCTATCAAGAGCTACAAGGTATAAATGCAAATCAAATACCTGATACTTACACAAAAGAACAGAAGCAGCGTGCTTTAATGTTGATATATAACATCAATCAGCTTCAGAAAAAAATAGAAACTACAGATGATGTGCTTGCTGAACCCCTTAAGGTAGAGCAAGAAAAAATGAAGAAAGAGCTTGAACGAATGGTAAGCTCTACTTATGATGCTCAACAAAAAGATAAAGCTGAAGTAGAACAAATTATTGTGGATGATCCAAATAAATCTTTTTCTTTTGAATATGACTCGAAAGAAAATGTTCCTGATGCACTTAAAGGGGTAGAGCCTACAGGTGAGGGAAGTATCGAGATTGATGGTAAAAAGAAAATAAGATTAACTTATAGTGGACAACAATTGTTGGATGCAGGCATTGGTGTTGCTCCAGAATCTACCTCTGATACAGTTGTTTCTGATGAGGTAACTGACTTCCAGGAGCTTGTTGAAGGTCCTAGCGACACCGAAGTTAGCATAGAGCCAGGAGAGTCAACTAAAGAAACAGTACAAAGCCTAGAAGGAGAGCCAGTAGAGGTAGAGGTTGAGACTATTAGTGATAATATAACGGTTACTAAAGGAGCTCTAGAAGAATCTTTAGAAGAGGATAACGACGCTGATACTGTACTAGGCATTAAAAACCTAGCGGTAAAAGCTGTTAAAGCTCTATCTAAAGTGTTTCCAAAAGTTAATATTGTTCTTCACGAAAATAGTGAAAACTATCAGAAAATAGCTGGAGACACTAGCAATGGAACTTATGATCCCGCATCTAATACTATACATATAAATTTACCTAAAGCTTCAAACAGGACAATGGCTCATGAGGTATTCCATGCGGTATTACTTAATGCAGTTAAAACTAATGCAGCTGCTCAGGCTATTACTAAAAGAATGATGCAAGCCGTTTCAAAAGCTAAAGGATTAACCCCTGAAATAAAAAGACAAATAGAAGATTTTGTTTCTAATTACGACGAAGCGATTCAAGACGAAGAGCGATTGGCGGTAATAGTAGGATACATTGCTGACAATTTTATGCAGCTTGATGCTCCATCAAAAAGCAGAATTCGTAAATGGGTCGAAAGCATTTTAAGTAAAGCAGGGATTTCTTTTAAACAATTTACTTCTGATGACCAAGGTATTATCGACATGCTTAATGTGGTGGCTAAGAAAACAGCAGAGGGTGAGGCTATTACATCAAAAGAAATAGCTCCATTAACACAATTTAAAGGAGGAAAAAAAGTTGATAATCCTGCCGATGCTTTAAAAACCAGAAGAGAGGGTTCTTTTGAAGTTAGCTATACCCAGCAAGAGAGTATAGTTGACTATATAAAGCAGGGTCGTGTTACACAGCCAGAAAATGTTTTATTTTTAAACAACATGTTTACGACAATTACATCTCCTGATGATATGCTTGCAGGAGAAATAAAATACGATGGTATTGTTATATTTGAAGGAGAGGGTGGAGTCTTTTTTGTAACTAAATTTGGCGATGTTTGGGCGTCAGGAAAAAAAGGCACTGCAGAAACTATTGCAAATGCATTAAATAAACAATTAAAACAGAATGGTGGTAAAGCATTTCTTACCCTTACTAAAGGCACTGATTCTAAATTAGTTAGTAGTGCATCTGGTGTAAACTCTACACTTGCAATACTAAATACTATGTTAGATGAAAATTTAATTAGCCCATCTTTGTTTAGGTCCGCTGTTTCTACAACAGTTAGAAAAGCTGATGGAGAAATTAATCTTAGACAAAGCGCTAAAGATTTAAAAACAGATATAAAAAAATACTTTACTGATCCATCAACAAGTACATTTGAAAAAAGAGGATTTATAGTTAAGGATATTGTTGGTGAAATAGCTAAAAATATTCCTAAAGAAAGTCAAGCAGCAATAACTGAATTTTTAGGAGGCAGACCAGACAGGACCCTTGCCAAAAAAACCACCACCACAGCTCAAGGATTGATAGATTTAATCGCTAATGTAGCCGCTGAACAACTTACAAAAGGTTTAGATGTTGGTGATGTTTATGCTATTATTGAAATTAATGGAGAAGTAGAAGTAAAAAAAGACTCACACCCAAGTTATCCTTACCATATTGCATTAAAAGATGGAACTCAACCAATTTTACATTTACCTAAAAATCGAGAAGCCGGAAGTAAAGTATTGGTTCAGAAAGGCAAAGATGGACAATTCAATCTTGATTATGCAGTTCGTAATGTTTCTGTAGTAGAGGGGCAATACGATACTGAAGCAGCAGCTGTGGCTGTAGACGAAGGTACAAGGCGTAGGTCAGATAAAAAATCTTCAAAGAAAAAAGAAGATACTCCAGAGCCACGAAGAGAAATGTCTCCAGTTAAAAAGCTTGCGGTAAAATACAACATGGATCGGTATAGTAATTATTTTCCTGGTGATTTATACAACCCTGGAGCTCTTCGCAAAGAAGCGGCTCGTTTAGGCCTTACACTTAAGACCTCTTACTTCAGAGAGGGATATAGAAGGGGGGAGATATCTGGATACTATTTAAAGAGAGGTAATAAAGTTATAAAACCTATGACTGATCCCGAACCAAGAAGGGAAAAAAACATTACTGAATTGGGTAGATCAGTTGAGGATATTGCGGAAATTATTTTGATAGGTAGAGACAATAACGTAAAAGAATCAACCATAAGAGACTACTTAACTAGAGTAAGAAGGTTTGACAAGAAGGACGTAAACGCTATTTTAAAAAAAGACACCAATACAATTTTACAAATGCCAAAAAGTTTTGGTAACATTGAAGGCGGTCTAGTAAAGGGTCTAAATTTATTTGAAAAATTAAAACGATTTAAACTTAACTTGGAAAAAAATAACATCACTGCCGCAGGTAAAGTGGTGTTAAGAGCTCAACAAAAGCTAGAAAAATTATTGGCAGAGCAAGAAGGTGTACAACAAGAATTATTTAAGAAGAGTACAACTGTCGTAAAGAATTTAGAAAAAAGAATTAAAACAGCAAAATCAGAGTTAGCGGCAAAAAAGAAAAAATATAAAGGGCAAAAACTTTATACTTACACGCGTCAGGAGATAATGGACCAGACTATTGAGTACATGCAAACTTTACCTGAGTATCAAAATGAAGGTGACAAGCGAAGTCTTTCTCTCCAGCAAGCAAAGATGGAAGTTGACCTTAACAAGGCTTTTAAAGATAGGCCTACCGTTAATATGGCAGAGCGAATGAAAAAAGCTCAAGCCATGATCAATGAAAGAATAAGAAGAGGCACTGACTTAGCTTCCATGCAACGTGCATTGCGTAACTACATACGTATGATAATGCCTGACACCTTATATACTAAAGCTGCTGTAACTAAAATGATTAATAAAATTATAGCCGCTAACGAAACTAACATTGATACTATTCGCGATGAGGTTATTGATGAGGCTAATATATTGATTAATAGAGACCTTCAAGATAAAATTAAAAAACTCTTAAACAGGAAGTTTCAAAAGGTTGAAAGTGATAGAGTAAAAGCATATATCATAGATCGTATTACTTTAAACACGTTGAATACTATTAAAAAAAGAATAGGAGACATCGATAAGATAACAGATGTAGAAAAGCTTTTAGAGTTAGGAGGCAAGATTGAGGACGAAATAAATGCTGCCCGTGAAAAAACTTTGCAATCAGAACAAGACAAGTCTAACGACGCAGGCCTTCAAATACTTATGTCATATGTAGCGGCTCGTATAGCCGAAGATTATGAGGTAGAAAAAACATCCGCATTAAATTTAGTTTATGAGAATTTAAATGATATGATAGAGACTGGACGAAGCCAGCTCGATCAACAGGTTGCAGCAAAGTATCGTCAGTATATGAGAAACTTTGAGATAGCCTACTATGAAATGACAGGAGAAAAAATTAAAATGTTAATTCCAAATCCTAATTTTGATGAATTATTACCTGAATCTAAGACTAATCCACTTACGATTAAAAATCCTAAAGCGGAAGAGATGATTGAAAAAGTAACCGTTGTATCTCAAGCTAAAATAGATAAAGTAAAAGGGCGGATGAAGCGTACTTTTGAAGGAGTTCAAAATGGATGGCTTAGATATATCAGAGGCATGTTAGACCTTCCTTCTTTAATGGCTCTTATTAGTAAAGTTCCAGGCGAATCTTTTGGCGGTGATTTACAAGAGGTTACTTCTGAAAGAGTTAATGAAGCTAGTAATACTGAAAAAGGTTTTCAGATGGCTGACAATGTTATCATGTCTGATAAAATGACCAAGGTCTATGGCAAAGACTGGTTAGAGCTGAGTAAGGGAGATTCAGTAATGAGAGATACGGGTATTGTTATTAACACAAAGAAGAAAAAACAAGCTCAGAAAGACTATGACAACAATCCTACACCAGATAACTTATTGTTTTTAGAGCAACAGACAATCATTGCTAGTCCAAATCAATTAGGTTATTTATACAATCAATACAAAGACCCGGCTAATGAGGCTTCGTTTAAAGAAAAGTATGGCGAAGAGTACAAAAGAGTTATGGATGAGGTTGTAAATTATCTTGAAACAAACCATAAAGAAGTAATAAAGGTTGCTGACTGGCAAGTTAATGAGTTATTTCCTTTGCTATATGAAAGGTATAACGAAATGTATCGTAAAGTATACCGAACAGATATGCCGTGGAATAAATATTATGCAGGGAGAATTTACAGAGATTTTGATAGTGCTGATAAAATGGAAGCTCAAGATGCGGGTATAGATCTTATTGCAAATATGAGTGCATTTATGCAAATAGCATCTCCTGGATCAACAAAGCTCAGACAAAAAACAAAAACTCCTATCAAAAACATGGACATGATGGGTGCCTTGCTTAATTATATGTCAGAGATGAATCACTTTGCAGCTTATGGTGAAGTAATAACCGACATGAATAAATTGTTTACTAATTCTGTTATTAAAAAAATCATAACCGCCAACTATGGAGCTCCAGTAAATAGATATATTAAAGACGTAATACAAAAACTTGCTAATAGAGGTATAAGTAAGGGCGATAACTTTGAGCTATTTCAAGCGTGGCAAAGTAGATTTATAATAGGAGCATTAGCAATAAATCCAACGGTATTTTTAAAACAGCTTACATCTTTTATAACCTATGGAAACGAAATAAGCTATACTACATGGCTTAGTTATGCTAATTCTATTGTAAATGTTCCTAAGTTTTTAGAAATTAGAAAAGAAATATTAAATAACTCTGTATACTTACAAGATAGATACAGCTCTGATTTTAAAACCACTTTAGAAACGTATTCAAAATCTAAAGTTGAAAGCGTTGTGCCTCCAGGAAAAATGGCATCAATTGTAGATGCCTTAATGTTCTTAATAAAACAAGGAGACAAGGGAGCTATATTGATTGGTGGAGTTCCTAATTACTTGTATTATAAGGACCAGTATAAAAAATCCAACCCTAATGCTACTGAACAACAGGCTATTGATTATGCTATAAAGAAATTTGAAAAAGACACAAGGACTACACAACAGTCTGGAGATTTACAAAATAAAGATTACTATCAAACTCAAGGTGGATTTGCTAGGTTTTTTCAAATGTTTCAGAACTCTATTAAACAATATTTAAGAAAAGAAATAACATACGCTAGAGAGACATATCGAATTACTAGATCAAAAGGTAAAGAGGGTAAAGGTACCATTGGATCTAATCTTAGAGGCTTATTAGTCTATCATACTATTCTTCCTATGTTTTTTGAATTTGTAAGCATGGGGCTGCCAGGAATATGGGCTGACTGGGAAGAGGAAGATCTAAATGAGCTTGGTCGAGCTGCAATCATAGGTAATTTAAACGCTTTATTTATAGCTGGTGATATGATTAATGCTATAACGGACGCTCTAACAGACAAGCCTTGGGCGGGGAGTAGTAAAACTTTACCACCCTTACAAGCGTCTGCAGATTTTGCTAGACAAATTTTAAGATACAGACAAACAAAAGATCCTCAGAAAAAAGAACAAATATTGTTAGATGCTATTTTAGATTTGACTAAATACGCAGGTGTCCCAGGGCCTCAAGTAGAAAAGTTTGTAAACAATATTAAAAAATTAGTAGAAGGTGGAGAGGATCCAGGTAAAATTATTTTAAGAATATTTAATTTTGGAGCTTATCAAATAGAAGGTAAGAAGAAAAAAACTAAAAAAAGAACTCAGAGAGAAATAAACAGAGAGCTGAAAGCTATGGAACCTGCTTTATACAAAGAGCTTCAAAGCTTAGGAGATGACGATGATATTAAAGCTATGGAAAAAGAGCTTAAAGATTTAGAAAAAAGTATGTTAGAAGATTTATATTAATAACTATGCCATTCAGAAGTCAAGCGCAGCGAGCGTACATGTATAAGAACCTACCTGAGATAGCAGAGAGGTGGGAGAGGGAGACGACCTCTGGGACTTTACCCAAGCGCATACATGCTAAAAAGAAAGAACCGTCATTAATTACCCAACGAAGAAGACGCAGAAAGATTAAGGGATAACTAAGTAGATTAGGTAACCAATAATTATAGTAAAAGACACTACTGCTATGTATTCCCAGTCTGGTTTAGATTTCATCTGTTACTGATTCACTTACGCTCTTGAGTTTTTTAGATAATAAATTAACCTCGCCACGTAGCGGAGTGTATTCTTTATCCATAAGTAATTCGTAAATGTTGTTTAGTGAGGAGTGAAGATCAGCCATTACAAAATTAATATTTTGTATTCTCTTTTGCTCGACTGGAGGTACTCTCAGTTTCATGCAGTCTAAATTATAAATAATTTATTACAAATAAAAGAACAAATAATAAATATTTTTTAATTAAATGTTTGATTCTTATTATAGTAGTCTAAATACTCATCTGAAGTTATCTCGTGTAGACTCTCAAATACCATGTCATCATAGTGTGAAAGGACCACAACAAAGTAGTAAGGCTTCTCTCTTTTAAGCACGCCCGCCACCTCCATTACATCATCAGGAGAATAAATATAGTTCTGATCTACATACCTTTCAATCATCATAACAATAGGAACCGATGTGTATAGGTCTACCCTCATAAGCTCAAGCACAAAGTCACTATCGAAAGTATATAGATACCCTTCGTAGCTTGCATTAACCTCTGTATACTTCCGCGTCGAATCCATACTCTTTCAATTCTTTTATCCTATACTCCTGGAGCTTGGAGACTCTACCTTTTTTAGTTTTAACCTCAACAAATAAAACTTTGTTGTTGGGATGTAGAGCTAACAAGTCAGGTATGCCATTCTTATTGGTCTTAATGAGCTTGAGAACATAGTATCCGTCAGCTTCTAATTCTTTAATCTTTTTTGTTTGTATCTGTTGTTCGGTCATTTATAAATCTTTCCGGATACATTTCTTTAAGCCATGAGCTATCCCATAGATCATTATCTGTAAGATAGTCAGGGTCTATTTTAGGCAATCCATCTATCATAATTATAAATTTAGTAAATCTTTTCGGAAATGATTAAGGGTATAATCCTTCTTGTTAACAACTGCTTTATAGATCTGATCCTCAATACCGCCCTCAGAAAAGATCCAATACACCTCATTTTTTTTGCGTTCCTTGGTTGTCATCCGATCACGAGACTGCCAATAACTAGTAGCACTAAAGTCAATGTTGTAATAAACTAAACAGTCAGCTTGTCGCAGACTTATACCTTCTCTGCCACTCACAATTTGTAAAGCAATTGATTTATTGCTGTTAACAAATTCTTTGAGCTGGGTTGTAATATTATCTTGGAATACTTCTTGAATAGCATTCAGCTCCTCTTTAAACTTATAGAATATAGCAATCTTCTTGCCTTTGAACTTTTCTTTAATAAACTGAGCCTTAGTAAGGTCTAGTATTTTAGAGGCTCCACTCTCAAACTTAACAGTTCCAGAATAGATCTGATGTAGCTTCATCATAAGCTTTACCGGAGTATCTGCTAGTATTACCTCGTTCTTTCCTTCCACTACTAAATTCTTCTGAAGCTTAGAAGCGACATTGTATGTCAGTGGACTCATCTTTACATGGAGGATATGCTCATTAGTCTTTACTTGAAAGCCTGCCTCCTTCTGACTATAGGCTAGAAAGTAAGGTTGCATGGCATCCATTATACTAGGCTGACCTTTAGAGTAGTCGCGAATGTATAAACCATTGATAGGCCTTTGAGTTACGTTTACATGCATCTCACAAAACTTATAAAAGTTTATATATCTTCTGAAAGGGTTTCCAGGAATAGCAAACACCTGATGGTACATCTGACTGTATGACTCAGGAGTTGGAGTTCCCGATAGTAAGATCACAAGAGGGTCGTTCTTCTGGATTATTATCTTCACTTGCTTTGCTCTCTTGCTAGGCTTGGGAAATGCACCCAATGAATGAGCCTCATCCAATACTACTAGATCAAAGCTGCCTTCTATCTTATGCAAGCTCTCGTAATTAATTACCTCAAGGGTAAATTTAGGTTTCAGCATCTGGTAGTCAGCCTCGATAGAGCTGATGGCTTTCTTCTTTGTTATAAACAGAACCCTTGTGGCTCCCATCTCTTTGGCTATACCTAAACTCGTAAGTGTCTTTCCAGTTCTAACCTCCATAGCTAAGTAGACGAAACCATGCTCGCCCAATACATCTACACCCTTGTCAATTATTTCCTCTTGATAATCTCTAAATTTCATAATTAAAATTCAAGTGTTGGTTGTGCAGCTTCCTTCTTAGTTGGCTTTACTTTTATTATGATAAATTTACCTGTAGAGTCTCGATCAAAGATCGGTTCAATACCTTGAGTATATATGGCATAAGATTTTAACCATTTGTTAAACTCAGTTCTAGAAAGCTTACGTTTACCAAACTGACCATAATCAGGATTCATTGTAACAAAGTCACCGTAGAGATAATTAGTGTAAACCTTCTCGTTAGTTTTAAGTAGGGGGTTGTGCTGCTCACCTAAGAGTCCACACCACTCAGTAAATATCTCGTCCGTGTCGGCTTGAAAGAGTTTTATCTTTTGATTTTTAAGTACCGATTTAATTAAACCATTTCTTAAGTAAAGTTGCAGACAGTAAATCATGTAGTTATCAAACTGACACCACTCGTCTTGATCCCAACCACCAAAGAGGTATCGTCCAAACTCTTCAAGGGGTGTCTGTACCTCAGTATAGTACTGGGTAAGTTCAAGCTCCCACTTCCTTCTGATAAAGGAGTTTCCGGTGCCTTTGATAATATGGTTTGTTGTTATAGATATCTTCGGGCTTTTATGAAAAGGTATCTTAATCGCGTCCTTGTTCTTCTTCTCTAGGGTTAGTCCCTCTGTGACCACGCTGAAGAGCCTCTCAAACTGGAAGCCTTGCTTCACGTCATCAAATAATATTATCTGAGTGTCTGCTGACACGGTCTGATAAGGGAAAGACTTTTCAAATGCAAAGGCCTTACCGTCTATGGTCGCTACCTTTTTGATTGCGTCAATGGCCTGGAAGAATATACCTTTACCAGTTCCACCGTTAGCTTGGTCTGATATTATCTCATCATTAAGTATAACCGCAGGGCAGTAAGAAATGTTTTTATATCCGTGCAGTAAAAAGCCGGTAGTAGACTCCATAGATCTTATTCTTTGCGGGTCGTTGTCAGATACATTAGCTATAAAGGTTCTGTAGTCTCCTTTGCCTAGCTCACATGCGTTATAGTCTCTTGGTATGATGTGGTTATCCCAAACGTACCCATCAAGCTCAAGGTAGTCTATTGGAACAACCGCGTCCTTTGTAATTTTAATAGCACAGTTTTGATAGTATAGGTAGCTAGTGTCTATTGTATCCTCAATAAAGTATATCTCTATGGTATCTAAGAGAGTCAAGAACTCCTCCTTGAATATCCTAGTCTGATCCGCGAAGTAATTATAGATGGTCATGTCATCCATCTCAATAAGGTGTCCTAGGATAAAGTCTTTTATCTCTTTCTCTGAAGTGTTTGAGATTAGGTTGTTAGTCACCTTTACAAAGAGGTAGGTTTTCTGATCATCAGGACAGTACTTATAGAAACCATTGGCCTCCAAAAACTTTTTAAATATTAGGGGTAGCATTTTAATTATACCCTTGCTGTTTTTGGTCCAGAACTTAATAGAGTTGTTCTCCTCCGCGGTTTCAATTACTGAGTCAATCAGATCATCCTCCAACATCGACTCAGATAATTGTTGGCGGATATCATTTTTTGATTCTCCACGCCGTAGTCTTTGTTGTATGTCGTTTACTTTCTCCTCATCCTCAAAGTATTTTGTGTTGTACTTATCACGATGAGCGTAGGCATTTTTAATAGTCTTATTTATTTCGCTAATAGGAAAGCTAGAAGATGCGTACTTGTTTAATACTATGGTGGCCACAGTCTCAGAGACTCCATACTCATTAAAAGCCATGGCTAATGTAAAGGCATTATTGTTGCGCATCCCGTCCACCATTGGGAAATTTTTAGAGTGCCACTTAATTAAGTTAGAAGTTATCTTGTCCTCTTCGTTGATTGGAATAGTGTTGATGCCTTGGCCTCTGACAATCTCTTTATACTGAGTCTCTTCTACTTGAGTCCACTCTTCTGCTTTTGGATTGATATAGATTAGTGGGTCAAAGGACTCATAGCACACCCTACTTACGTTCTTACTTGTAGTGTCGAAGAACTCAGACTTAAAATGATTCTTTAGTGCATTGAAATACCCTACATGATTCTTGGGGTCTCTAGGAATTCTAACCAATACCTTCAGACCTTTTCCAGAGGGAGAGATAAACACGCTGAACACATACTTATTCTTGCTGAACTTTTTCTTGTCATCTAGCATCCTCTTCTGTTTAGCATACCCATCTAGATCAAGAGTAATTAATCCAGAGTGTTTTTTTAATGAAACGTCACTACGTTTATTAAATTCTCCTGAGAAACATATTGATGGTAAATCTTTTTTTAGTTCATTTCGAGCGGACTTATTCGATTCTGATCTAATCTTCTGAATCAATTCTTTTGAAGCCCCATCTTTAATTCTTTCTAGTACTGATTCCACTTTTCTATAGAAAGGTGTGTCGGTTTCTTTGATATTTTTGAAGATTGTGACGATATGTTCGTTGGTTGTGCTCATTTTAATGTTGGTTTTTGATAAAAAATCCCTTTGTTTATCTAGGTTGTGTTGAAAATGTTGATTTTATTTTTGAAAACAGAGTCATAAAAATAAATAATAATAAATATATATATAGAAAATGTCAAAAAATTTTCAACATTATTCACATAAAAAAAGAGGGAGTGGGTCTCCCTCTTCGTCTAAGTGCTAGTGTTCTATAGGTCTAAGAGAACATCCTTTGATTTATCAGAAGATGTTGATTTTTCTCCATCCTTAACATAAGGCTCACTAAATGTTAAAGTCAATTTTGTTTCACCATTTCCAGTCTGACCTTTCCATGCTGCAATTTCTATTTCTTTACCATCTAGGGTAGTACCTGCTCCTTTTAGATCAGGTTGGTTTTCAGCCTTCTTATATTTATTAATAAAGAGGGTTGCTTTTCCGTTGGGGTGTACATACTTTTCACTCATAGTTTAAAAATTAAGGTTATATATTACATTTCTTATGTCTTCTTTCTTGTCCTTGCCATGATAATTCTCATACATTTGGACGGCTCGTTCTACCTTTTGTTTTCCCTGGAGTATAGTTTCCTCACTCGTAGGGCAGACATAAATTTCATGGTAGAACTCACCAGTATTTCCGTACTCTTTTCTAGCCTTATCTATAGCTACAAAAGTCATTGATTTGCCTGTTAGGGTCTGATATATAAAAGCTTGAGTATCGTAAAAATATTTGTTCTTTCCTAGCCACACGAACTCTTCAATGGTCTTGGCTGAAGTTGTCTTTAAGTCAACCACTATACCTTGGCTAACCAAGTCACATTTGCATTTGAATTGATGTCCGAAAATTTCTCCGATATAGGGTTCCTCTCTGAGAGCCTCCTTGTTAGTTATAAGTTCAGTTAATTGTTCGTTCCTACTGACTATCTCTTTAGCCATGTTCTCTATTAACAATGCCTCAGATTCTTTCAAGACAAAGTTCAGACCTTTCTCCTCCAAGAATTCTTTATAGGCCTTACCCCTAGTCTCTGTCGCAGACCATATGGGAAAGTCTTTTGCGAGCTCAGGCTCTAGAAGTAATTGATGAAAATATCGCCCTTTCACGAAATTCTCATTGTCAGGCTCTACCTTTCCAAACTGTTTAAAGGTAGAGGGTTGGAGGTTCTGAATGTTAGAGTTGGAAAGCCATTGCCTTCCAAACTCTCCATAGTACTCCTTATCAATTCGAAGCTTATCAATGATCTGCTTTTTACTTAGTTTTTTCGCCATCGTATATATCTTTTATGTGTTTCTCAGTTGTTATATTAAAGTCGTACTTCTTTTTCATGCTTCCTATAATAGTTTCAAAATCATTTCCGGCATCTCTATGCTCTATGACCTTGTGCAAAACTTCATACCACTTGTCATCTCCTATGTCAAGGTTAACGACTGTAACATCTTTTTTCGGGACCATTTTTTTTGTTGGACCTAAATCCAATTGTTTCTTAGCATTTGTCTTGACTTGGTCACCATATGCATCAGTATCTTTGTCGCTTATAATCCCAAGTTGTGAACACAAGGCGTACCTTCTTATATAAGTAATCCCTGAGCCAAACGCTTGGTAAAGATTTTGCCCCTTCATTTCTACTAGAGGAATATCTACAGTAGCTGAATCAGGCTCTCCACTTGCAACGTGGAATATTGTGGTTGTCAAGCATGACTGCCCAGTATCTTTATTAGTTCCTAACTTCTGTGTAAATCCGAGCCCATGCTTTTGCATAAGAGGATTGATAGAGTGGATAATTTTAGTAAGGTCTACATACTTGTAGCCGTACCCATCGGTGTCTTTTAATAGCACTGGGCATTCTTGCTGAAATCCTGCGAGTGCTTTGTAATAGTTTTTCATTTCTTGTTGGTTAAATCATTTAATTTTTTGGACACCAATTCATGCTTAGTATTAAGCGTATTTCTAAGGGTCTTGTGTCCTTCTAAGACCTTCATAGATTTACTTCCGTTCATCTCATCACGAACCTTTAACTCAAGTCGCTCAAGATTATACTGATATTTTTTTAGTGATATGGTATACACGCCTACGAGCCATCCTTCCTTGAAATAGTCGTACTGCTCCTCGGTAAGTTCTCTATAGAAGTTCATTCCTGAAGTCTCTATGCGAGTTGACTGGCTATCCCTAATTATTTTTACTCCCCTATACATATAAGATTCAGAGGGAAAGGAGTTGATGCACTTACTGGAGTCGTGAGACTTAGCTTGTTGAAAGACCATATCTAAGTTTTCTTTAGTCAACAACACTAAGCTTGTTAATTACCTCTTGCAAGTCTGTGTCCTCCTCCAGTTGTTTCTCTATAGCTGAAACGCCATAGGTTATTGGAGACCTCTGAAGTTGAGAACCATTGTTTCTCATGTACTGCATAATCATGGCAATAGTTAAGCCTCTTTTGGTGCATAAGTAAAACAAGGTCTGCCTTGCTAGTACTATCTCTCCGTTCTGAGTCTTTGAGAAGAACTCTTCTCTGCTCAGACCAGTATGCTTTAAGATGTTATCAATAAATTGATTGAATATATGTTCTTTCATTTTTTGAGTGTAACGTTAAGATTCTTTTGAGTTTTGGTTCTTATTTCTTGAATAAGATTAAAGGCTTGAACATAGCCTTGACTTTGGTAGTCATCGTCAAGGAATTTATCAAACGTAGGGTTGTTGGTTAATTGCATTTGATTTAATTAAATTAGATTTAAACAAATTTAAGGAATTATTTACTCTTATCCTAATCTTTACTTGGAAGTAATATAGTTGTGTTTTTTACGTGTTCCCCTAATGGGAAGTTTTGTCCCCTAATGGGAAAGTAAATTTTTTTACCTTTGCTTTATGGCAGATACTTTCTTAAAAAATAACCTATCAATCGTTATCTCTTTTTTAGTTGCAGTCTTTACTGCTGGAGGTGTATACTCTGAGTTTATGAGCATAAAGAATGAGCTTACTATGGTACACGAAAGACTAGACAAAAAGATTATTGTTATTAATGCTTTAGAGAATCGAATCTTTGATATTGAAAAGCAAATTGAATACGAGCGTGGCTTCATAGAGGCCACAAAAAAAAGGGAACCTCATCCCTGAGAATTCCCTTCTTCAATCAAACAAACAAAACTATCTTTTACTCCAGTAAGCGTTATTCCATTTCATCTCCATTACTTGTAAATGTTTTTTAGTTTTCTCTAACTCTTTCCTCAATGCATTGTTGGAATGCCACAGGAAGTCTGGATCATTTCTATCTACTATTGGTTCTGTATTTTCTAAGTTCATCTCTGATTTGTTCATTCTTTTTATAAAGATAGATAATTTGTCTTGGTTTTGAAAGCGTAATCTTATACTTTGATTTCGCAGAAACATATTTGTTTCTCTTTACCATCTCCTCTATCTGTTCTCTAATCTTTCTTTCATTGCTCATCAGATTAGACCAAAGCGTTTTTTGTCTACTCCTTTTTCTTTTCTTCTTTACTAGCTTTAGCTTTAGGAATCTTAGTATTTTTTTCATAATGTCTGATTTAAAATTAGTTCATACAAGTAATGCTCCTCCTCCAAATGTTGGACGGATAAAGCATCATTAGTGCCGTCCTCCCTCAAGGAGACATGACGCACTCCTTCAGAGTCAAGGGTAGCCTCCACGAATATATCAATAAAGGCTCCTGCTCGTCTTCTGTACTTGGCTCTGATAATGAACGCAACATGCGTTTCATTGTAGCCTCTTCGAGTTCCAAAGTTCTTAATTATCTTCATCTGTTGTCTTGAGCGTGTTCACATATATCTTCTTCCAATTGGTCATGGAGAAAGTCATAATAAAATTCTAAAGGAATTGTTTCTGAATCAATGTATGCCTCAGTAACCTCTAGTTCAGCATCAGGAGGATTATCATAGTCTCCTCTGTCCCAATAGTAAGTGTAGTCTACAGAGAGGGTGTACTCTTTTTCCACCCTCTGATATGTTCCTCTTAGCTTGTTCATAATGTTTCTAATTGTAGCCTAATATACTCTCCGTTTCCATCAGTTTCTACATCAGCTATTGAACAGTCTGTTAAGTGTTTAATTTGAGATACGTTAGTAAGAGTTTTTATATTCAAACAACATATATCGTTTCCGTTATAATCTTCTATAAATATTCTCATTTCTGTTGTAATTTAGTTAACAATGTTTTGATTTGTCTGACATCTAGTTCAAAAGCTTCTTTCCTATCTAGGTCATCATCGCACCAAGGGATGTCCTTGGGATCATTGAAACAATACTCTTTCATCTCGTCTAAAGTAGTTAGGATTTGCTCTCCCACATATCCTAAATCTTGCATCTGTATTATGTTCATTTTAACAATACTTTGATTTGACTAATTACTGCTATCTGTAGGTCTTCAGGATAGCCATCTTTTCTCATCTCATCATAGATGTTATCTACGAATGCGTTTGCGTTTATTATTGCTATAGTTTTTATTTTCATTTATGTTGGTTTAATCTCTGACACTATTGTCATTGTGAGCAAGTAGGAATCGAACCTACCAATGCACCATGTTGCTCTGTACTTTTTTTGGTACGTTATGTACTTTTTTTGGTACGTTTTATAAATTCTGCTATTAGTTTATTGTTTGTCATGATTCTTTTTCAAATTCACAATGCTCTAAACATTTAGGGCATATGCCTAAATTATCAGAACATACAGGTCGCCCCAATGAATAAGCACCACAACAATTTGATACTATCTCTTGTCTTGTCATCTTTTTTGTTTTGTTGGTTTAAATTAATATTCTATTTGTTCGCACTCTAGTATTTTCCACTCATGGAAATCATCTTTGTATGCCTCTTTAAGTTCTTCTTCACTTTCCATGTAGAAGAAAATATCATCATCATCATCTTCAATATCTCCAATTTTGATAAACATATAATCTCTGATTTCTTTATTATCATGCCATTGAATTGTAGCACTATATACTTTTGCTTTCATGTCTGTTGTTCTAAGTTAATAATCAGTTCTTGAAGATATTCATCTTCAATATACTTCTTGAATTGAGCCACTTTAGTTTTTACGTGCCTAGCTAAATAGCTGAACGTAGACTTGTTGTATCCTCTCTCTGAGTTAGGAGGAATAATTAATTCGCCATTGTCATCGAAATGGAAAATCGGAGAGCTGAAAGTCTTCTCGTTATTGACCTTATGCTCAATGTAAATGGACACCATTTGATTATCTGTATCAAATGATAAACTGAATTTTGAATGTAACATATTGTTTGTTGTTTAATTAATGATTCTGTTTCGTCCTCTTGGACTCATCAGGATAGGCACACACCTATCGACAGAGGGAGGATTGCTCCTCCCATAAGACTAAATATCTACTTGCCATTCATCAATGTCTTTATACTTTTCTAAGACACTATAAATATCATCAACACATTCTCCATCAGTCCTTTCTTCGCCATCTCTACTAATTACTTTTACAATGTCATTAAAGAGGTTGACAAATTCATCTCTGATATCACTTGAATATTGACGTTCTTTCATCAGTTCAGATTTCATTTTATTATTACTCATACCAGTTGTTTTAAGTTAATTAAAAAGTCTTCCATCGTAGTGAATCGCTTTGCGTTCACTTGAGTCTTATCTGACCATCCACCAGTAGGTAAATTAATGCCATACCAGTTGCGAATGTTTGTCATAGCTTTAGAGAAGTCAGTTGATACACCAAAGTATGTCTTTGGTCTTTTAGTCTTATCAAGATAGACACCTTGTCTAGTGTACTTGTGGACTGTCCATCCTATGGCCATCTTGCTCCTCCTAGAGGAGCAGACTGCCACGTATGGGTAATTTAGTTTTACGTTTTCTCGTACCATATTTATTGTGCTTTGTGATTATCTTTTATAAATCTATGGATTGGTGTTCCATCATAAGCAAACAGATAATCATTAATTTCGCAATGCTCTGTAACTTCATCCTCATAACCATTAAACCAATCATCAGATAAATAATCTAAATACATTGTTCCATCGTTATTTTCTGTTTCAATAGGGCATTCATCTAGCCATGTTAAAGCATTGCATAGTGAATCTCCTTTTAATTCGTTAATACGATATGTTTCAATTTTATATAATTCCATATTTATTGTTGTTTGTTGTTTGACATTATTGTCGTTGACTGGGGAGGAGTCGAACCTCCCCTAGAACCATTCAGTCAGGTAATGCTATCCCAGTATTAAGGTTGAGCATTTCGTTGCTTGTTGCATCGCATAGAAGCATTCCTTTGCCTCATCTTTGAACTTCTTAACCCATCCGTTGATATAGGCTTGGCTATTATCATCAGAGTCTTTTGGATTAAGGTCGCAAAGTCCAGTCAGATACATGGAGCTAATCTCAGCAATTAACTCCTCCTGAGCATAAGACTCTGAGCCAAAGTAATTCACATTGGCAATCCCTTTGCGATTCAGCCTCGACTCATGTCCAGTTGAATGTGCTAACTCATGGAACAAAGTCTTATAGTAAGAATCAGAGTCTACAAATGAGTCCTCAATAGGCATCACTACTAAGTCTTTACTGGGACTGTAGTAGGCTTCAGTAGATGACTTACTTACATTTAGTTTCAGAGGATTTGACTTAGAGATATAGTTATCAATGATTGAATCGACCATCTCATTACTGGTAAAGGATGCATTGATTGATGGCTCAAAAACAATAGGCTCAATTCCAGTTGTTTGGTCAACATTAAAGACTCTATAGTATCTGATAGTAAACGTCTTTCTGTACCTATCGACTGGTGTACCATTGCTAGTAAACTTCTCTCTGAGGTTGACTGATTTAATCTGTTTGTCAGTTAAGAATTTACCAGTCTTCATGTCTTGATATCCTAACTTCCAAAAGTAAATCTGAGTTGACTTAGAATCCTTTTTGACCTTACCATCCATCTGAGATACTTGCTTGAATGTAAGCCATTGGTTGGAGGTGTAATTGTGTCTTATCATCTCAGCATTCAAAAGAAATATATTAAAGCCTTTGTAATACTTACTTGATAGTCTGTTCAGAGGTTGATTTTCCTCTCCCGATTTCCATGGTCTGAACCATTGTAAACCTTTGTCTTTTAAGCCCTCAATGACTCTGTCATTTACTGCTTGGATAATTTCATCTTGTGTCATAATTTGTGTTTGTTTGTTGATTAATAATTGACCATCTCTTCAGATGCGACTTAAGGTCTGTCGCATGACACATCCATGTGGATGTGTTTCGGTTATCTCCTATCAGGACTGCTCCATCCATATTCTTTACTATAAGTTTCAAGTATGTATTGATATAACTTCTCTCTGTTTCCATTATCAAGCATTGTAATAAATCGAGTGAAGACTCCATAACTAATAGCGGCTTTTCTTACTACATAGTCATTACTCTTTTCTCCATCCCTCTTAAGCATTTCTTGTGTACACATTGAAAACTTGTCATTCAAGTGATTAGCTAAGCATGGGTTATCAGACCAACATTGGTCGATGAAATCATAGTTGTAGTTAAGTCCAAACCAAACGATTGAATCTATGTTTTCGAATGTGTTATTTACTTTGTTTTGTAGTTGTTGTAAGTTTTTCATTTTATTAGAATTGTGTAACGTGCTGATTGTCAGCGTGTTACGATTAATATTTGTATGTTGTTTGTTGTTCATGTTGCTAATATATGGATAAATATTGGATAAATAACTACCATCAATAGATTAAGATTAAATAATATCTCGTCCAGTTCCAGGAATGAGGTTCAATCGTCCATGTGAATCTATGCTCATAATGCTCATAATGCTCATTTTGTTTGGCTATTTGTCTATGGTTCTAACTGGAGTGGACGTGGACTAAGACGCACCTCTTCTTGTCTTAACTAATCGTCAAACGTGTAACGTATTGAGGGAAGGTCAGTAGGGGATGAGGGTAGGTAGGGCAGTACCAAAAACAAAAAGCCAAAAAAATCCACCAAAAATAAAAAATCAGATTTGGTTTGGAATCAGAAAATCCATTTCCAATCGAGGCCAGCGCTGCGTATAACCGTATATAATCCCCAACCCCGGTGTATCTAATAATTTTGTATATTTGAACAAATAAAGTATTATGAGACAGATAGATAAAGACAATAAGGCTAGTGACTATGTTGACGGGCTGTATGTAAAGAACGGTAGGTTAATGAATGATCGTCCGAACTCAATGACTGGGATTCAGAGAGCTGCAAATATGAAGAGGATTATTGATGAGGATCGTAAGATCAAAATGATTGCAGATGGGATCGAAAGATCTGAGATGAGAAAGAATATGTTTGGATAATTTGTTGGTTTATTATCTAGATAAGAAAGGCTACTTTAGGGTAGCTTTTTTTATATGTTGATTTTAGAATTTAGTCAAAACCAATATCAACATTTTCAACATTTTGTGTTGATTTTCAATCATGAACTTAGAATTCTTCCTTATCGCGTTTTTAATGATACTCTATATTTTGTATGAGCAATCATAAAATTAACATTAATGCTCATAATCAACACAGATAATGCTCATTTCAATGTTAATTATTTGAGCTAACTATCTGATTACTAATACTAATGTTAATAATGCTCATTTTATTCTCAAAAATTTATAGAAAGTTAAGTAATAATAAATATAATAAAAGAGTAAGTATGGAAAAAAAAATAACATTTTCAACATTAGGTAATTAGGTTTAAGTTTTTATCTTTGGTATAAATCAAATTTAATTTAATCAAATCATGAATGAATCAGGCGGGTATTCACCAAAGGATTTGCACTTCGGCAAAGACGCACAATCAAAACTTATTTCAGGAATAACGAAACTCTCAAATGCAGTCAAGAGCACATTGGGGCCAATGGGTAATACGGTACTTATAGAAAGTCCAAACCACACTCACGGGATCACAGTGACAAAGGATGGGGTAACAGTAGCCAAGAGCATACAACTTCTAGACCCTGTAGAGAACCTAGCGGTGCAGATGATGAAAGAGGCGGCAGACCGCACAGCCAGTGAGGCTGGAGATGGGACTACCACGGCCATTGTACTTACAGAGGCTATAGTCAAAGCGGGGCTAGAGAAAATAAAACCCCAAGATAACAAGACCCAGATACTAAGAGATCTTGTGTCTATCAGCAAAGGAGTTATTGAGAGGCTGAAGGAAAGGTCCATACCTCTGACGGGTAAAATGCTCCATGACGTGGCGACCATATCAGCAAACAATGACCCTGAGATAGGTGAGATTATAGCGAAGACTTATAAAAAAGTAGGAGAGAACGGGATCGTAACCGTTGAGAAAAGCCAAACCTCTGACACTACCTTTGAGACGACCCATGGAATTAAGATAGACCGTGGGTACTCATCACATCTGTTTGTTAACAACCACAAAAAAGACGAGTGTATCCTGGAGGACGTGCATGTCTTGGTCTCTGATGCTGAGATAAATAATATACTCTCCATTGAGAACGTGCTCAAACCAATAATCGCGGACAATAAAAAATTATTAATAGTAGCGCCTTGTTCTCAGAATGTCATAAACACCCTAGCGGCGAATGTGATGAAGAACAACTTGAAGCTTTGTACCATAACTCCGCCGAACTTTGGTTATAAGCAACACGAACTGATGAACGACATAGCTCTCTCAGTTGGCGCTACTTATTTTTCACAGAGCACCGGCGATGATCTGTCGATCATAAACTTCTCAGACCTAGGACGCGCAAAGAAAATAATCGTAGGCTCAGACAAGACCATCGTGATGAAAGACGACACCCATGTGGACGACCAGATGATCGACCAGCGGGTGACAGAGCTATGGGATGCGCACAAGGGTGCGACCAAAAAAATTGATAAGGAATTTATAACATCACGAATCGCCTCACTAACAGGGGGGGTAGGTGTTATAAAAGTCGGGGGTGCTACAGACCTAGAGCAGAAGGAGCTGATGGACCGTGTGGATGACGCGGTGTGTGCCGTACGCTCCGCACTATCAGAGGGGATCTTACCAGGAGGTGGGCTTGCCTTATGGGAGGCCGGCGAGGATATTACAAATTCAAAATCGATCGCTCACGCGATATTGGGAGAGGCGCTTGAGGCTCCACTAAATCAGATATTAACTAATGCGGGGGTCGACTGGGCACCTTATGGCGCTGATGTAGGCCACGGCCTTGACGTAAAAACCGGTGAGACTGGGGATATGATTAAGATGGGAATCATAGATCATAA
>Ga0181390_1000034_pt1 | contig 43838 bp, 57 predicted proteins | sample 13SPOviralmetaG_FD_130085 | JGI IMG/M metagenome (GOLD analysis project Ga0181390, IMG submission 130085) | Marine viral communities from the oligotrophic San Pedro Time Series (SPOT) site, San Pedro Channel, CA, USA - 13 SPOT_SRF_2010-07-21 | ecosystem: Environmental > Aquatic > Marine > Strait...
ACCCGCATTCCTGCGAATTGTCCGACTTCGCGAGCGCCAATGCCTACGCCACCACCACCCCAGGTCACTGCACCATTAGCGGCGAGTGCTGCAGTAGAGAAGGTCAGCATTCCTACCTGATACAGGTAGTAAGCAACAGAAGGATGGACAATCAGAGTGTCCAGCTCTTCGCCGCGCTCACCAATCTTGGAGCGGGCTTCAGCAACCATGGTTGCACTAAGGAAGTTAGCCTCAGTAGCGCCAGAAGCTGCTGCCTTGCCTTTATCAAGGGCATTGGCAGAAAGTGCCGTGCCAAACAGTCCAGCAAGCTGTGAGAACAGACGTGCGCTGTTCAGCTTGTTGATTGCATCAGCCAGTTGGTTGCGGATGTGAAGCATAGGGTCTTCGCCCGCCGCCAAAACTGCGATGTCGTCTACGGCATACGCAAAGCCACGGTGACAGATGCTGGCAATTTGAGTACCAGTTCCGATCTTTTGTGGCGTCAGGTAACCAGCAGAGCTGGAACCCCACGTAGCAGTCCCGTCCATGATCTCTTCTGTTGGAGATACAGGATTGAACTCGGGAACTTGAATGCGAGTACCGCCTGAGCGGGAATCAAGCAGTGAATTGCGAACAACAGCACCGCTCTTGATGAACAGGCTGCGCTCTTTGATCGCCTCAGACACATAAGTGCTGAGATTATTCCTTTTGACGATGTCCGCGAGTAGGACACCGCCGGAATAATTCTGAAATGGTGCGGCCATTTCTTTCCTTAAAGTTGGGGTTTACTGGAGTTCCAAGTCACGGACTTAGGAATGGTGTCCCACGGGGACTATTTACCTGCCTCTCTTCGCAGCACGGCTGCAAGTTCAGGCTCGGTATTATCCAAGGTCATTTGCCTTGTTAAGTTAATACTACCTTCTGCCCAAGGATTTGTGATTCCGGCAGCACCTGCAGTTCCGGTTGCAGGCTTAGCGCCCATACCAGCTTGAGCACTGGGCTTGAATTGATGTTCCCAACCAGAACCTGGGTTCTTTAATTTGGCTAGATAAACATTCAAATCTTGCTCAATACCGCCGTCTAGGACGACAACTTGACCAGACTCTGATTTTTTCAGATTACTCTGAACAAGCTGAAGCACTTGGTCGGCATTGACAGCACCAGCCTGGCCAATCGCTGAAAGAGCAGCAGTTTTCATTGCTGCAGTCTCGTTAGATGACTGCAAATCAGAGATTTGACGCTCTAGATCGCCAATACGCTGATCTTTTTCTTGGCCAGTTTTGTTGGCCTCTTCCCAGAGGTCTTTCCACTGGCCTTGATCTTCCAGCGTTTTTTGACGTTCTGAACGCATCTTTTCATCAAGAGCATTCATCTTGTCTTTAATCCGCTGGAATTTGCCTTCGGCTTCTTCAGCACGGGCTTTTTCAGCTTTAATTTGCTGTTCGTAAACAGATGAATCAACAGCAGGAGTTTCAGTCGCAGCCACGGGCTGTTCAGGTGACGCCACGGGCGTTTCCTGGATGACTTGTTCTTCCATTTTTAAGAGTTAGTGGACTCTTCTACCTTAGTAGCCTTTTCTTTTTTGCTTGTCTTTTTAGCAGGAGAAGATTCTTCCTTCTTGGGAGGATTGATCTCTTCAAAACGCATTTCAGCCATTGCTTGGTAAGTAGCTACGCGCTTACTCTACCGCTGGTGCCTGGTCTTGCGCTTCTGCAGCCATAGGAAGGATCTCGCCTTGTACCAGCATCTGCCTAAACTCTTCGCGATCAATAATGTTGCCTTCAAATAGCTGTGCCATAGCCGTAATATCCTGGCCAATAAGACGTTGTAGATCAAAGTCACGGCTAATAGATACCTTGGGTGGCTTAATGCCTAGGTAGTCAGCAGCCAAGTTGTACGACTTTTGCAGCCCTGACTCAAGATCCATAGAAACCATTGACAGCATTGAGTTTGTGTCAATACGATCTAGGCGTCGTGCGTCAGCAGATTCAGCAACAAACTTTTGCTGGCTTAGCGTGCTGATGCCTAGCGAAGCCATTTGCTGTTGTAGCTCTTGGATTTCAGCTGATTGGGCTTCAAATGCGGTTGCCGCTGGCTGCACGTAATAAACCTGATTGCCAGGTTGTGTTGCCATTGCATAATTTACGCCAATCGCCATATCTTTCGTCTGGTCATCCCAGCCCTCAAGTACCAACATTGGCTGCGAAGCGATATGCAAGCTGTGGATTAAATCAGCTTGACGCTGGAAATGAGCCAGATTCAAATAAGCGATGTCCAATAGCGGCGGCCTGCTCGCCATTACATCTGTTTTATTGGCATAAATCGTTACTAACGGGATCTGATCTAGCGAATAAGGGCCAGATTCCACCAGTTGATACTCACCGCCAGCTTCTGTTTGTTGGAACGAAGCGGGATATGGAAAATCTCCTTGCACCTCTTGCTTCTGTTGCTCTTGTCGGAATACGCGATAACGACCAGGCTCGATCACCCTAATTTGATCAAATACTTTTTCGCCAAAATCTCCATCCGCAACAACTGCTTTCTCGCCAATACGCACTTGCGTCAAGCTGCCATAATTTGATTCACGATCCAAACGCCAGCCATAGACATTAGTTGGATCAACTTCAATCCAATATGGGCGGCGATTTAATGCACGCTCTTCTGCCAAATTCCTTGCAGTAGAAGGCGCTGGAAAATCAACCAACGTATGACAATGCCCATACGTCAAAGCACAGATCAAAAGGCGTCGTGCGTACTCATCTAGATCCGATCCACAACCATCAACATCCTTATTGAAGATCTCTGTCCAATAGGGGTCGCCCTCAATGTTGATAGGTTTGCGTAAAATTAGACCGGCTGCTGAACGCACTAATCGTTGCGTGTATGGCGTGAAGACAGCTCTATTTACGCGGGACAGATACGCTATGTAATCTTCGCGTGGTTCGATCGGTAGGAATGTTTCGCTGTTTTCTCGCAGGTACTCTGTACCGGTCGTGACGGCTTTCATTATTTCCCAGCCCTTCATCTGGTCCAACACTGCGCGAGTGCGAACAAAAGGACTGTCTACACTTCCCAGACGGGAAGAGCTGACCTGATGGGTCCGCACTGAGCCGGGAACTGAATAAGTCATGTCACCATTTTACTTTGTTAGCCCAATATGCGGCACTCATTTTGCCCTTAGCAATATTCTTGGCATGACGTGCTTTAAAACTTTTACGCTTGGCCTTCATGGCTTCGCTTTCGCCTGCTTTTGGCTTGCCTGCAGTACTAGCGCCCTGCTGACCAAACCTAATTAAACGTACAGCCTCACCATCTTTCACCACAACGGCATGAGACTTCCCACTCGAATGACCGGGTGTCTTGATCGGCTTGCTGTAACCAGCAAACTTATGGCCGCCGCGTGTGATCTCAGCCATTACTTCTTCTTATTGGCAGGCTTCTTGGCCGTTTTAGCTGATTTCTTGAAGTCTTTTGCTGTTGGTGCGCCAGGATCACCCGCTTTTCTCATCTTTTCGCCTGATCCAGCCGCAATGCGCTTTTTCTTGGCCGCAATATTGTCGTACAACCCCTTTTTCTTCTTGGCAGGACGGCCCTTTTTGCTTCCGTAGGTTCCAGCTCCTTGGGGCATGACAACGATTAGCTTTGCCCTATTCTAGCCTTTCGTGCCAATCAATCACTACATTGAAGTGCCCAAAATGCGGAAGCAGCAGTCGCGTCACAAGCATTAATCGCAAAAGACCAGAAGAGGTGAGGCGATACCGCAAATGTACGGTCTGTTCTTACACCTTTGTGACGACCCAACCGCCAGAAGTTATTCGAGAAAAAGAAACGGTTTGCTATCGCTTAGTAGGGGAAGATCACCCAAACTCCAAGCTGGACAACACCAAAGTTATGGAAATGCGTCAGTACGCGGCTGAAGGGGCCAGCTCCTTTGAATGTGGACTGGTCTGGGATGTATCGCAAAAAGTGGCCTGGAATGCAATCGTAGGAAGAACCTGGAAACACGTTAAATAACTTACTTAATACAACCGATAAGATGTAGTGCCTAAAGTTTCTGGCTTTGCAAGGTTGAATTGTTGTAGAACTAGATAGCCAAATGCGTCAAATGCGTGGTCTACTCCTAAATTCTTGTTTGGTAGACCCGTGTTTGGCGTGTAAGTTAATGTTCTTAAATCCTTGATTAACTGCTTGCAGCGTGGATGGATTACGGTTCTTCGCGTTCCAGCAGCATCAAGTAGGGCAGTGTTGACGGCTGTGATCTTGTCTCGGATCTTCCACGGTGCTTTAGGTGATTGAACTGTAAAACCGCTACGGCGCAAGATTGTGTGGTCCGTTACGCCAATGCCGCTTGTTTTTCGTGCTCCGCCTGTGGGGTCTGGGCACGCGATTACGCGACGGTCCACGCCGTAACGGCGGACTACTTCTTCTGCAAAGTCCCATGTTGTCGCTCCACCGCGCAACATGATTTCGTCGAAGACGTACAGCGTTTCGTTGTCTTTTACGGCGCAAATGCCGCTCATTGGATCAACGTTAAAGTCAACGCCCAGTAGTAAGGGCAAGACTTTGATGTCTTTGGCTTCGGTGGAGATGTTTTCGTCGCCAAAGCTGACTGCGACTAGGCCGGTAAGGTTCTCGAAGCTGGCTTCAAATTCTTGACGGAATGTACGGGAGTCAAGTTGGGCGCGGGCTGCTTCGATTTCGTGGGCGGGGACGTTGCCACCTTCGATTGTTGTGTAGCACCAGCGGATCCAGTCGCCTGTTTTATCCTCTTCGCAGTAACACCACAGGTCGTAGAACCAGCTGGCCGTTCCATCCGGGGTGGAGATGAAGAGTGCCCAGCCTTGCTTGTCTGCTAAAGCGGGACGGATTACCTCGAACCAGACTTCTGATTCCATAAAGGCGGCTTCGTCTAGGACTACTCCTGCTAAAGAACGGCCACGAAGGGCCATTGCGTTTTCTGTGCCTTTTAGTTCAATTGTTGAGTCGTTTACAAGGTCTAGGCGTAGGTCAGTTTCGTTTTTAGAGCGTATGTATTCTTTTGGGATTGTCTTTTTTAGTGTCTTCCAGGCAATATCCTTTGCCATTCGATACGTTGGGGCGCAATAAAAATAGGTTTCGCCCGGACGTTCCAGGGCTTTGGTGAATAGTTCGATGCAGGAGAGGTAGGACTTTCCGAAACGGCGGCCTGCAACCAATACGCGGAATCTTTCTTTGGCGCTAAATACAGTGCCCTGTGCGGGACGAAGGCTTATATCAAGTGTTTTCGCCAAAAGTGTTGTTTACTCGGGTCTTTCGATCTTAACGTGGATTTCAGGTAATGTGCTACTTTCTTCCACTTGATCGCAACCGACCATACGTGCCAGGGAATCAAGGACGTTGGCGGCTGTTTGCATTTGGCCCCGTTTTACGGCTGAGTTGTAGAGGCGAGAGCGCATAGAAAATATTCTGGAGGCCATATCTTCGCGTTCACGCTCGAAATCTTCGCGATTTAAGGCTTGAACTGCTTTCCAATCGCGGAATGCAGTGGCACGTCCCACCTGTTCTTTGTTTGCATGGTCGAGTACGAGCTGGAGAGCGGGTAAACCCTCTAATTGGCGGCGATATAAGCGAAGAATGCGGGCTTCTTGGATGTCCTTTGGGTTTTTCGGACCACCGATTCTTTTTACTACCTTCTCTTCGGTGGTGTTTTCGTCCATAACTAGGAAACAACCTTTGCAGCCACAATAGCAACATGTAGGGCTGCATCTGGGGTTTCTTTTATTTGGGGGTGTAGCACATAAGAGGTGTGTTTTCTGACCACTGCCCCCGGGTAGCACAATAGATAGGTTTAGGGATAATTATTTAAGTTCCCCGGACCTTGCTAAGCAGCGTAACATTTGCTATCCCTCCCCGTAGCATAAGATACTACAGTATGTGACAGGAAGACTGGCTAGCGAAGCACAATGGACTACAATACAGACAAGGAAGGAGAGCAAAACCGCTTTCTTCCCACAACGTAACCAGATCGAACCGATCGGCCCCAGCGCCTCGCAAGCTTTCTGGTGACTTCATACAAACATCGCCTGTGTCGGCGCTTGAAATAGACACTGTACTTCATCCTATTACAAAATGCAAAAAGCAACCGAGACAAAATTCAGCGGCTTAGGCGGCTGCGCTGTCACGCTCAACTCTTTCGGGTGGAACGATGAGAGCCAGATCACCGTTAACGATACTGTTGGCGGCGATTCCGTAGTTCTCACTGGTGTTTCTACGCAGTATCTGCGCGGGAGTATCAAGAATTACGTGCGAGAGCTTGGGTATCGCGACGAAAGCGTCGAGCGGCGTCAGTTCTTGGAGACCTTATCCGAAGAACTTGCCACCGTTCTCAGCCGTTGGGAGTCAAAGAAAGCCGAAGCAAAAGGCAACGAGGTAGAACAGTGAACCATACAGTTCTCTGCTACTACGGATGCAAACTAGGCTGGGCTCCCTTCAAAGGGTCCGGCCGTCCCAGGGTTAAAGCAGATGCGGAACGACTCGCTGTCTTATGGCGGCGGATCAATCCACACCGTTGCTATAGAGCCCACGCTCTACCTGTCGAGCTTCCCTCTTTCGTCTAATCAATCGCCCCAGGGTTTACGCTCTGGGGCTTTCTTTTTATCCTAAATCTAAAACGATGACGGAAACCTACGACCTCCCATTACATTGGGCCTGCTACATTATCAACGGCGATGCAACATCTTTTAGCCTCAATGATGACGGGGGAGATGCTGAGATAGCTGTTATCGATGAGTTTATGGAAGACTTCGGAGAGGGTGTGATTGTTACCTGTTCAGAGGAGTCATTCTTCAGCAAGTACCACGACGCGCAACCTTACGGGATCAAAGCTTGCGACTGTTTAAAGTTTACTTTTTACCTCTACGAAAAACGCAAGTAACAAAACAGCCCCGAATAGGGGCTTTTTTAATGTCACCTAAAGTCGGAGATTGAAGAGCGCAATTCCCGGGCTTCAGCTTCCAGCGCATAAGCCCGTTCTGCCTTCTCTTTAAGTTCCTCTAGGGTGTAATCCACGCGGCGTTTGTAGCATTCCAGCAGCCGCGTCATAACGCCGGTCTGATCATTAAAACGTGCCAGGTAGACATCGGCCGAGAGGTTGATCGGGGTTCCTTCTCCTCCTGGGTAGCAAGTCGCCCGAATGAACACGTTTAACGCCCCATAACGTCCCACCAGGGAGAGGAATGGCTTTCCCTGCAGGTTGTACCCATTCTGCTGACAGTATTGGTCAAACTGCTTTTGGAGCTTGGCAACCGCTCCACCGTGGCCGCTAGTCTTCCACACCTTCTGATCCTGCCAATCATTGAGTAAACGGACGAGGTGACCTTCAGTAAGGTTGCAAAAAGCGTTGAACTGGTTTCGAGCTTGGACTTGTTCCAGGGTTGCTTGCATGTTGCGGTGTTGGTTGAACTGATGCTACTGTAGCAGAGTAAGCAACGGATTCAACCGATGGACCAGGACATTCTCAGAATCGAAGATGTGGAGGTGATCCGATCGCACCACACCGGAGAGATCGAGCTACGAGTCAGCGCCATCATTGGCGACATGGTGCAAACCGTTCCAGCAGTTATGTTTCCGCCAGACATCGCGGAACCTGCTCAGTTCGGGCCAGCTCACTGCGTTGCAACCGTCACGGTTTACCTAGACGACGTTCAGTGGGAGATCGCAGAATGAAGCGCACCAATCAAGAAAGAGACGCACAAATAGAGGAAGCAAAGCGCCTTCTAGATATGGGTTTAAAGCGTGCGGACGTTGCTGCAACACTCCAACGGGATTACGCGCTCAGCAGAGCGACAGCATATCGGGACTGCGAATCAGCCGACATTCAACGCTTTGCTGAGGATGCGGGCATCGATGCGGATTCCGTTCCAGGGATTTCCTACGAAGACCGCGATGCGCTCATGCGAATGACGCGCCAACTGTTAATCACTGCCTTTAAAGGTGGCAACGTTCAAGATTATGCACGCTTAGTCCGTGAATACGAAAGACTCGCCCGCATGGGTGGTATGTCTCAAACAGTTTGAGATTTTGTCTCATGAAAATGAATCGATTTACGATCCAGGAATTACACCTACTCGCTGACTCCCTTTATTGGGAGTTTGCGATCTTCGAGAAAAGTGGGTGGGCTGACTCTGCACGTTCCAGGGAGCTAGTGAAGCTCCAAACCAAAATCCACCAGTACATCCAAACCCACGGTCATCAACAATGAACCTCGCTGAAATCAAAGCCGCTGTAATGGCCGGAAAAACAGTCCACTGGGCAAGTGAAGCCTACGTTGTTACATACGCTCCACAGATAGATGAGTTTTTGATTAAGTGCCTACTCAATGACACTTGCATTGGATTGACCTGGCAAGATGAAGTAACCATGAATGGCAGACCAGATCAATTCTTTGTTACGTTCCAGGGTTAAGCGAATGGCCACGTTAATTGTAGACCGGCAGAAAATACCTCCTCATCGTTTATATCGATGGGGCGTTCTGCCACGTAGGCGTTGAACAGCTGCTTTAAACGTTCCAGGGACATCCTTAATGCCCTGGCTTGTATAGCCACGTTCATCTGTCCCGTATAGAGACATTCCAATGCTCTACTTAGTTCTTTAGGGCTTGCTGGGCCGTATAAAGGCTCATTCTCTCTAACCATTGACACTCCGCCCCGCGTAATTCTAACTCACTGAGCAACCGGACCTGTGGTGCTCCGCTGCGCCGAGCTACTACAACCGCTCCACACTTAGGCTTAAGCCCGGTCAGGTGCTGCAATCCCAGAGAATATGCTCCGGTCTGGCAGATGTAGTTTGACAACATTTCTTCACTACGGGCATTAACGCTGGTCTTCCAATCAGCGATGCAGAGTTTTCCATCTAGGTCGATAAGGGCGTCAGCCGTTCCAGCCCAGCCTCGTGGGTCATGAATGGAGAACTCGATGGCATGGATAGCCGTTACGTTCTCTCCGATCCAAGACCGTAGACCTCGGGCGTACCCAGAGGCACTCCAGGAGACCCTAGGAGCCCCTTGAATGGCTTTTTCGATTGCCCAGCTAGTGATTCCTTTAGGGGCACGTTCCAGGCCGTCATCTCCAGCCCTCCAGCTACCTCGCTTGTTTGCAGACTGTCGCGCCAGCTTTGCTGCCGTCTTGAGGACATATTCCGCGTGATTGTGCGCCAAAGTGCCACGCTGGCAAGCAATGTCACGCTCCATGGGAGCAGTTGGGCGTTCCAGCCAGCGGTCGAGTGCATCTTTCTGCCATTGGGGTGAGGTTTCTTTCAGGATGTGTGTCACTGAGGCGTAAGACACACCAGACTCATCGCGATACACACGGTGCGGACCAGAGTCATCACGCTCCAGGGTCCAGCGGCGTAAACCAGCTAGTGCATTTTGGGAATCAGTTGCTTGCATCTACCAAATCCATCTGATTCTTGAGCCAAGCTTTTTGTAGCTGATGAGCTTTGGGTTCTATCAAGTGCATTGAACTAACAATTCCGGTGATATTTCCTACTGAAATTGAAACTCTGCCGTCTTCCAAGATTGTGGTGATCGTCTCTGGTAAAGGTTTTTCGTAGTGACGATCAGGCATTGAAGGGATAAAGCTGATTCATTGTATGCAATAAAAAAGGGGCGGTTAAGCCCCTGAAACATGCTGTTTTACTCAGCACTGAACGGATTGCCGTCATCCAGCATTCGATCAATGTCGAAACCAGCTTCTAAGACGTCGTCCCAGGCAGCTTTGGTTGTCTTTTCACTGCCTTTCTTTTGTGGGACAGGACGCAAGCTGTACTCACTCCCTTTGCCTGAGCCTTCTTTGCCAAGAACAAAGTCGTGCTCTAGCAGATTGGAGTAATCCTCCATTTGGGAGATGCCATCCAACTCACGAAGGATGCTCTTCTGAGTAATTTGCATTACTTCAACTCTTGCGGTCGTGTAGTTGTAAACCGGAGCAGCAACAGCCATTTTAGCTGGCTCAACAGTTTCGCCATCAAAACCTACGCGGCGTTCAAAATTGTCGCCCATTTCAGCTTCAATTTCTTCTGAAGTGGGATCTTGCACAAAACGGAACGCCTTCTTTTTTTCTTCGCCGTCTGTAGATAAACCCCAGACCTCGTAGAACTCAATGGGTTGGTCGTTAAGCAGAACAAAGCGAACAGTCTCGCCGGAAGGAATTTTGGAAGGATTTAGATAAGGACGGTCGCCGCTGCCTGCTACTGCAGATGAGGCTTTTTTGGAAAGAAATGGCATTTTGTAGATGCTGAGGGCTGATTGCCCGGTGCTCTAAAAAGGTAGCACACTGACAGCGGGTGTCAACTGTTGTAGAATGAAAAAACCTCCAGGGCCGGAGAAGCCTCTGGAGGTCACTGTTGAACTACTAACCACGTCACTGTAGCAAATGGATCTCGTCAAATTTGTCCGCTCTTTGCCTGAAAATTGGGCTACTGGGCCTATCTACGCAAAGGGCGTCCCACTGCCAAAAACAGGCCACCCAGCTTGTGGCAAGTCTCCGCTTAACAAGGCTGGCACCGAACCACACAGGATTGTGCGGCCTTACGCGGCTGCCCGATATATCGAACAACAGCCTGACGTTTTTAAAGCGATCGGTGTCTATACAGGGCCATGCAGTGATGGGCTCGTAATTCTTGATGTTGACGCCAACCTCTCAATACTGAAAAAGAAGTGGGGCACGACTTTTAAGGACGTTCCAGTTGTTATTTCACCTAAGAAAAATGCTGCCAAATATCTGTTTCGTATCCCAGAGAAGAACTGGCATGAAGTCAGAGGTCTAGTGCTTTCTCAAACCAACGCTGGTTGGGAAGTTTTGTGGGGCAAGCAGGGTGTAATTAGCGGTGCGTACCCAAAAGGCGGGGAATATGTTTTTAAAGGTGATATTAATGTTATTCCAGAGATTCCTGGTTGGCTTTTAGCAGAAATGCAGGAGTCTTTTAGAGAACATAATGAAAAAATTGAAGGTAGAACTTTAAAAGATTTTAGGTATGCGTCACGTTCCAGGGAAGAGCTTATTGCTATTGCAAAGTCTTGTTTATCCGTAATTCAGCCCGAGGGACGCGGATCTGAAGATACTTGGTGGCGTATTGGAGCCATGCTTCATTCAGAGTTACCTAATGAGGATGGTTTAAATATTTGGCGGGAATGGTCTTTACAGGATGAAGAATATAGAGAGGACTGGGAGAACGACGACCCATGCCTCAAGCGTTGGGAAGCTGGGTTTAAGTCCAATGGTGGACTGAGCTTTGGCAGCCTCATAAGTTACGCAGACCACTACGACCCAAAGCGTGCCCGATTTCAAAGGGACAATCTTGCATCGGTGGTGGCTGAAATCGATCAGACACCAATAAGTTTCAGAGATGCAACGCTTTCATTTGAAGAAGCGATGAAGCAGATGGGTGAGGCTATGAAAATATCGAACCCAGGTAAACGTAACTTTGAAGCTAATAGAATTGCTCAAGAGTGTAAGTATAGGGATCAGGCAAAACTTGAGCAGGTTTATGCTGACCATATAGGATTTGAACAAGACGAAGGATCTTTTACATTGGATAAATTAAAAGGAAAGATAACTGGACGTGAGTTTTTAATTCCTGATGTTCTTGCTAAGCCTGCTGTAGTTCTCATATATGCCGAAGGCGGTAAAGGAAAATCAACTGCTGCTTGGACGCTGGCTAAGCACGTTGTAAATGGAACACCTTTTGTCGTTCGGGGTAAGCACGTTCCAGTGCAAAAAGGTGGCTGTTTGATCTTGAATGGTGACCAGCCTTTGGATGATTTGGATAGTCAGCTTGATGAGGTTGAGTTTCCTCGCACGCCTGACGTGATGATCCATAACAACTGGAATTTGCAGTATTACGCCCAGTTCCAGGCTCTGATGAAAGAGCGCAAGCCAAAGATGGTCATCGTTGACTCCTTGATTGGTTGTTCTGGCGGACGTGCCTTTGATGAAAACAAGTCGGATTTTGCTACGCCGCTCTATTGGCTGACGCGGAACAACGGGGTTTTATTCCCGGCGACCACGATCCTGATCATTCACCACGCAAACAAGCAGGGCGGCTTTAGAGGTACTACCGCCATCAGAGACGCCGTTACAGAGACTTGGAGGCTGTCTGAACCGACTGACAAGCAGTTAGAGAGCAACGATGCCACTACGCCCCACAGCCGGATCATCAGCGTTGAGAAGAGTCGCAGCGGGCGTAGCGGAACAGCTCTGATCATGAAGCAGGAATCTGACCTGACTTTCTCCATCTCAGACTTCACCGCTGAAATTGACAGCACCAACACATCACCCAGTGGGATCAGTGATCGGGTCTTGGCTCGGGTGCGCTCCATCTACCCACGATCCATCAGCAGAACAGAGTTGGACTCGGATCCAATTGTTGGTGGCAATGTCGCGGCTATACGGAAGTCGCTCCAGCGTTGGGTTAAGCGTGGGCTGATCGAAACTTCAGAAGGGGTGGTGATTAAGGGCAAAGGTGGGGGCGCTCCACTGCTTTACAAGGCGATTATTGAACAACCCCCACACACACGCGTGCGCGGAGAGGTTGAGAAAAGTGTCCCACTTACACCTAAACCCAATACTGGAGCGGATTCTGCAGTGGGACAAGCAGTGGGACAAGCGCAAAAAACGGAGAAGGTGTCCCACTCATCAAAGACCAGTGGGACAGCCCCCACGAAAACAGTAAAGTGTCCCACTGCTAAACCTAGTGATACGAAGGGATCTGCCTCAGTGGGACACTCAGATCAATATCCCCCCGCGAGGCGATCTCCAGAGGATTTGCACCAGCTCATGCTTAACGCCAACAAAATATGGGGCAGATGAAACGAAAAGCTGAACGCCCGAAGGATTACCACCTTCAGGGAGAACAGATGAATTGGGATGCGTTTCCGGGCAAGCCGAACAGCGTTGCTCGGAGAACATCCATCAAAGAATGGTGGAGTCTTTTAAACGAGTCTTTAGGGGACCCACCACTTGCTTGTCGGCTTACCGAGAACCCCAAAATCGAGTACGAAGAATATTTTGTAAGTCACCCAGAATTAGCCTGGGATGTTTTTTGGGAAAGCCTGCAATTGCGGGGAAAACTATAATGTGCTACGGTACCACTGTTATTTATCGAGCTGTGACAGAAAAACAAACCCGCGCCAGCATCAAGACAGCTCATCATTACGGTGGTGAGTTCTTTAGTAAGCTAGCTGAAGCGGCACTGCTAGCTGATCCCCGTAATCGCTCCAGGATTCTGGATGCGTTTCCAGAGATTGTGTCCAAATATGGACCCGGTAGTGCCTTTTACAACGAGTACCTTTAATGAAAGAAATTACAGTCCGAATCCCTGAAGACGTTTTAGCTCAGCTAGACAAAGAAGCTGGTCTTGAACATATTTCAAGGGCTCAGTTTATACGAGCCAAGCTTGTGCCTACAAACAACAAAAGTGTAGGAAATTACGGGCCTAAAGATTTTCACAATTTAGTGAGCTTAGTCAGGCGCAGAACAGGCAGCGGTATTGACAAGAGACAACTAGAAAATGTTGTTGCCATTGTTTTTAATGAATTGGCTTCTTAACTGTGTTGCACGCTGGTGTTTTAAACAACGTCATGGTCCTATCAGGCGGTACCCCAGCGTGAGAGACAATGTTCAGTTTACCTATTGCAAAACGCTAATGACAGCAGACTGCATTACATACGAAAGGTTAGCTCTTGCGCGTTATACAAGCTATGACCCTGAAAACAGAGTTTTAGCTGTGGAACAAGTGACGTACCGGGATGACGCAGATGGTCACACAGAATTTCAATGCCAGGTTACAGCTGCTTTGAACTTCGGTATTGATGTGGCTGTTATGAGTTTTTACGATTTAGATCATTTTCCATTCTTGGAACACATAGTCACGAAGTAGTGTGCTACACTGCCAGAGTTGCTTGACACCACACATGTCTGACTCAGCAGCCCTCTACAGGGCACAAGAAGATCTCCGTATGCTGGAAACCTGTCCTACTTGGTATGACCATTTGGACAAGGTTGAGGCTGCTATCGCAGAAGAAGACCGTATTTACGACATCCGTGTTGCCGCCGGTTGGGAACTAGATGAAGGTGGTTGGTACGCTCCATGCCCTGAAACCGGTGAAATGATCACGGAATCGGACTGGCTTAATTTCGGCCTGTATTGCCCCGAGGACATCAAATGAGCTACAAAGTTCTCATAGGTATCGAGCACCTGAAAGAAATTGACACGGCTGTGTCGATTTGCTTTGACGTGGAAACGCTCCAGCTTCAACCTGAACAAGGGAAACTTCGCTTAATACAGCTGGGCTGTCAGGTCAGAAAGATTATTGTTGTCATCGATTGTTTTGAATTAAATGAAAGCGACTGGGACGTGTTGGGCCGCTTCTTCAGCAACGGAGACCGTTTCTGGCTTGCCCATAACGCTGTGTTTGATATTGGGTGGCTTCAGCAATACGACATCCACCCAAATCCGGCAAACCTCGGTTGCTCCATGCTGGCCAGCCGTCTTCTCTCCAACGGACTCCCCAACAGAAAACACAGCCTCAAAAGTGTTGTTAAAAAATACCTGAGCATTGACCTAGATAAGGAGCAGCAAAGATCAGATTGGTCTGGTGATTTAACCGATGAACAAATTAACTATGCAGCTAAAGATGTAGAAGTCTTGTGCGAATTAGATAGTATATTAAAACAAGAATTAGCCGAATTTAGTCTTGCTGGTGCTTACAGACTAGAGTGTTTAGCTTTACCTGCTATGGCGCAAATGCAAAGAACAGGGTTGCCTTGGAACGGGAAAAGACTTAATGGTAAGAAAATAGATTACGAGCATGATATACAGGAATATGCAAAGGACTTTGTTCGGATGCTGGATGCAGCTCTTCCAAAATCAGATAAGTTACCCAGGGATGAGGATGACACATTTAATTTACGCCCCAGAGACGAAGGCAGCGTGCGAGCTGGGACTAAAAAATACAAAGGTTTTAACTTAAATAGCCCAAAACAGTTGAAGGAAAAGCTATCTGCTGTACTTAAGTGCAAACTTGATAGTGTTTCAAGGCAGTCTTTGCGTGAATTTGCGGGGCACCACCCTGTTATTCAAGTTTATTTGGATTGGAAGAAAGCTGAAAAGAGACGCCAAATGATTACTTCAATACAAGAAAAAATGCAGCCTGACGGTTTTGTCAGAGCCAGTTACATGCAGTTGGGTGCAGAAACGGGAAGGATGACATGTTTTAACCCCAATAACCAACAGATACCTAAAGATCCACAGTTTCGTGGATGCGTAGAAGCTCCTGAAGGTTGGCTTTTGGTAGATGCTGACTTTAGTCAAATGGAATTAAAACTGGCTGCTGCTATAGCCAAAGATGAAAAGATGAGTCAAGCGTTCAAAGACGGTCAAGACCTGCATAGTGTTACAGCTGAATCCATTGGGTGTACGCGCCAAATAGCTAAATCAGCAAACTTCGGTCTTCTATATGGTTCTGGGCCAAACGGTCTCAGAAATTACGCTGCAGGTATGGGGGTGAGCATGACTTTAGAGGAGGCTACAAAAATTAGATCTGATTGGTTTAAAGCTTTTGATGGTATTGCTTCTTGGCACAAAGATATGTCTAAAGAAGCTGAAGAGTCTAATTGCATAAGTCAAATACGCGTACCTGTATCTGGTATGAAACGAGAGCTATTAACAGACATGAATAGGTTGACTATTCGGTGCAACACACCAGTTCAAGGTGCGGGCGCTGCCATCCTTAAGCTTGCTCTTGGCAACCTCTGGCCTTTGGTCAAAGAAGCTGGGGAGGACATAGTAAAGATTGCTGCTGCTGTGCATGATGAAATTTTGCTTCTAGTTCGGGAGGAGGCAGCCGAAGAATGGGCAAAAACCCTAAAACAAGTAATGGAGGAGGCCGAAGCTCACTGGCTTGGTGACATACCAGCGTTAGCAGAGGTTTCTACTGGTAAAACTTGGGAGGAAACTCACTGATGATCAGCGTTTACTGCACAGACATGGGGTGGTTTTCTTCTTGTAAAGGCACGGTAATGTATCACAAGAATTTGCAGGAGGCTATGGATGCCGCTTACAGGAAGGCAAATAGTAATGGAACGCTTAAACAAGGCTATTCGCACCGCTACTGCAGGTGATCTTCAGCGAGCTGCAATGTTTTTAGAAGAAGCAAAAAAAGTACGGGCGGGCTGTACGAACCAGCGTGCTCAAGCTCGCCGTGCTCAATCAACCGCCTGGAAAAAGAAAACCGATTCTTCTATTACATGGTAGTATAGTTGTAATACTCTGAACAACATGGCCCTCCGGCACGGCAATAAAACTTACTTTCAGATCTTGTTAGATCCCCATCGAGCGGAAATGATTCAAGAAGCTGCAGCGAAAGAAGACAAAAGAGCTACAGCTTGGATAAGAGAAGCCATCTACTCTGAACTAAAAAGATCTACTCCCGCTTCTTTGTATAATGAAGCAATGGCTAAAGATCAAGCAGAGTGGCGACAATCTATTCGTAAACGTGTTGAAGGCCGTTCCAAGCAAAAGGATTGATATGAGATACATATTAAAAACGCACCAGCATGGTCCTTTGTACTTGGCAGCTTTTTATAAAAATCCTAGACAAGTTTGTTTGTTTACGCCGTTTTTAGAAGATGCTTGCAGTTACCGGAATAAAAACATGGCGTTAGACGCTTCGCGGCATTTAAAAGCTCTGTTTTTTATTGATGCAGAGTTACTGGAGGTACTTGAAAATGACAAGTAACTCTTGCTCCGCAAGTAGCTGGAGCACAAGGCCGCAAGACAATATCGACGCTGCAAAAGCTCGGGCCAAGGAAACGCTGCATGAGTCAAACCCGAAGCTAACGACACTTGAAAAAGCTATTAGGCAGTCTCTTTTGAGCCGGAAAGTACGGCGTCCAATAAAGCAATGTGACCAACCGCCTGTTTAAGTAATTTTCCTTGATGCCACTGTTGACGTGCCATGGCAACGCATAGCTGTGACAACACATCTATGTTTTCGCAGTCTTCGATTTCTCTGATGCTGCGTTCCAGGGTTAGTTCTTCTTCAAGGCTTTGGGTGATGTGCATCCATTCCATTGATGGCTCGGATGGCTCGTTTTTCGGAGGCATAGGGCTCCTCTGTCTTGAACCGTATGTAATCACCTATAGCCGGGAACAACCAGTCCTGCACTGGTAAACAAGCCTGCCAATTTACGGGTTGAACACAGTTCATCACGACTGTCGTCCAAAACGCACTGATATAACCCCAGTTCATCGATCCACAAATACTGCCCAGCCGCTTGCTTCTCCTTCAATAGACCAACGTTGGTAGAAAGCAGGACGCGACATCTTGATTAACTCACCAGATTTTGTGGTGTCATGGCCACCATGTTCCATGTCTGGCTTGCCCATTGGATCCATAGCAATGAAATCATCCTTGTCATAGCCAATGATTACGCTCCAATGCCCACAACCATTGCCGTCGCATACCGCTGGTTTGCCTTTAGTTAGATCACCCCTATGAAGCCAGCCAACCATAATTGGCCTGCCCGCATCAATCTCAATTTCAATATCTTCGACTCTTACGTTTTTGCGAAACTCAGCGTCAAGACCCAGGGATCGCATTGCAGATACTTGGGAGTGAACCTCAGTCGTATCGCCGTATTTACGGCGTACTTGCCTATAAGCGTCTTGGCTTTTTACGTTGCGGTGGAACGCCACAATCATGGCGCTTGCTGCATCAAAACACTCCCTATAGCCGTAGCCAGTAGGACTATCTAGTTGGTTGTAATACGGGACGCCATAGACCTCTTGATGGATGCCGCTTGTCTTCCACATGGAAAACCATTCAGCTTCATCATCGAGAAGGTCTTGGTCGATAGCACGTTCCAGCTCTGCAATAGCAGCCAGCTGGTGTGGATCGCCTTTTTTGAAGAACTGAAAAAACGGAAGGAGTGACAACAAGCCCACAACTACAGCCCAAACCCACATTTACTTCTCAACGCGATCCTCGGGGAACAGTAGATCTCGGACATACTTACAAGCCACATCGTCTAGCTGGTTGTCTGTCTGCTCGCTGATCTTGACCAGACAATCCAGCAATAACTGTTTTACGGCTTTTGACTTGATGAAGCCAAACAGGATTGGCTTTAGCAGTAACACCATGACGGCACTGTATTTGCCGCAATACTAGACGCGGTTTTGATGACCCTCAAGCCTGGCAACATTCTGCTCTAGGTCTGAGATTCGAGCGAATAGCTCCTGGTCCCTAACCCTTAGATCCGCATGGAGCACATCCATACGGCTCGCTAAATTATCCACAGCTGAGGTCAGACGTACCAACGAATCCCTTCCATGCTGGCCTTCACGGTTGGCACCTTTCAGTCCAGAAGCGGCTACGCCTATTGACGCACCAGCAACAGCAGCCCAAATTTCAACCACCATCCGACCAATAGCGTTGTTTCATCATGGCAGAAGAACAGGTTAAGCAAGAACAGGAGCAGGAATCCGAATCAACGCCGTTGGCGGATTTTGTAAAACTCGCTGTTCTTACGTGGTCGATTGCGATGCTGACCCTTAATTACCTGGGCCACGTCAAAGCCATGGACCCAACTTTTCCCGCCAGCTTGTTGACAGGAACGCTGAGTTCCGTAGGCGTCAACATCAAACGCGCCAATGGCAAGAAGAAAGAAGAGCCTACAATTGCTGAACAAACCCCTACGTCCAAACCAAAATGAGACGTTTTCTCTTTGTATCGTGTCTAACGTTTTTTGCGATAAGTCCTGCTTCGGCGGACATCACGCACGCTATTAAGTCCTCAATCTCACTAACTGTTGATGGAGCGGGATCAATCTCAACGCGCGTACCGTCTTCAGTGGCAGTATCTGGCTCTAACGTCACTTTGGGTACTGCTCCTACTTTGGGGACACTTACTTCCGGCACTGCTCTTGGGTACACTCCTGGTGCTTACAGTATTACTACTGCTGGTGACAGCTTTTCATATACAGAGTCGTACATAGAAGGTGATGACGTTCCAACCGTGCTTTCAACAACCGTTACGGCGGGCGTAGTACCTGCTATGCCTATCTTTGGCAGCAACACTACAACTTCGGGCGGTGTAGCAGGCACTTTGGCTGGCACAATTGCAACTGATGGTGCGTTAACAATTACCGCTGGCGGTGCTGGTACAACTGCAATTGGCCAAGTTATTCAGGAGCTAACTATTCGATGAGAATACTGCTGTTGTTGCTTTTGGCTGCTCCAGCGGCAGCCATACCAATCGTTCCTAACTTTCAGCAAGGCACACTTTCCAGTACAACAAGGACAACTTCTAAAGTCAACGAAGTCATCAACTCCTACGAATACCGTACGGGTTATGAGTACACAGCAAGCGGCACAAACATAGAGTCTTCTGCAGGTCTTGCTCCACAAAGCTTGACGACAACAGCCAATACGTTGAACGGTATTTCAAGCAGATGGACTGGGCTCGATCCTGCATCTAGACCAACATGGAGCATCGTTAAGCCGGGTGCTGCTTTTTCCATAGTTGAGACTTTATCTGGACCAGGACTTATGAATCACACGCTAATAAATAGAGAAACTGACATCGAATCACTTACGGAGACCACCAGCACCTTTACCCAATGAAGCGTGTCTTAGCAGCGTTGCTGTTATTTGCTGGTCCGGTAAACGCTCAGGTTTCAAGCACTGCCGCTCCAGTCGCAAACAGTAGTGGCTCAGTCACAAACCAGGCTGTCCAGGTAGTACCGAGCAAAACTTTTGCATCCGTTATCAACGGTGTTCAGTGCCAAGGTGCAACGCTCCACATCAACCCTTTCCTTAGTTCAACCACTGGTTGGTCTGATCCGTATGAAAGGTATTACAACGAACCGGTCTACGACACGATTGATGTAACTGGTGCGTTTGACCCAGAAGGGAATCCCCTTCCAGATGGCAGACCTGACAACCCAGGCCGCGTCTTGTTTCATAAGCCAATGAGAACAGGCCAGAAAACTAACTTTTCCGTCAACGGTGGCATTACTGCGCAGATCTCAATCCCGCTAGATCGCAGCCATATCCGCACTTGTCGCAAAGCGGCAATAAAGCAAGTTGAGTTGATGGATGCTGCACTTGCTGATAAACGCCTGAATTACGAAATAGCTAGGTTGCGTAACTGCGCTGACCTGATGAAAGACGGTGTGATGTTTCATCCCAAGTCGCCGTATAGCAAGATCTGTGCTGATGTCGTCTTAGTTAATCCGCCAGGTGTCTTACCGCCCCACAAGCACTCAATTCCTACTTCTTCAAGGACCGTTGAAACTTCCGCCGTTGCCAATCCGACTCAACAGCAACCTTTTTCCCCAGCTTCTCCTTAATTTTCTTGATCGTCTTTTTAACGATGGGCTTGACCGCCTTCAGCAGAATATCGCCTAATGGTTTGGCAATGATGGCTGTTGTAGTTGCGACTGCTGCAATCGTTGCGGTTGTCATTACGACAGGACCACCAGGCAAATAATTGCCGACAATTGTTGGTAGGTCCAACGTGTCGAATTGTGTTTCGCATTTTCCATTTATCAGCTTATAACCAGTAATAACCGCAGTCTGCTGCTTGTTTTTTGCGCCTATAGGTATTGCGTCTGGTGGCGGACATGGCAGTTCTGCCTCTACATTTGGAATGTCAGACGCTGGAGGAACGTCTGGCGAAGGGGACTTAGCCGGTTGCTTGTCAGCCGGTTTTTTCTCTGGGCTTATTGCTGGCGGCTTGGCTCGTGAATAAGTCAGCGTGCCAGGCGTAAAGTCCAACGCAGCCGGAAACGATGGCATCGTTCCATCGCAAACCGTAAAATTGCCTTTTGGGTCATTGTCATAAGCCTTGTCGTTTCCAGGCTGTGTATTTCTTGTCTCAACGCAGCCAGGTATATCCGCAATCGGAAAGCCAAGCATCAATGTGATTGGTGGCTCTGATGGAATACTCTGCGGTGGGATGCTTCTCCAAACAGGTATCTCAGTAATTTCAATACGTCCTACCCCAATCTCAGGTATTTCAGGCATGAAGTCAGAGCGATTTGTCGCAGGTCAACTATGGATCGAGCGTAAGAAAAACCGCGAAGGACCGCCTATTAGCTACACCGTACTGAAAGGCTTTAGCTCAATGGGTTTTGTTGATCAAAAAGAAGTTTTAAAATTTATCCGTTGGCCAAAGGGCACTCCTACAGGCGACTCTGTGCGTGAATGGCTGGCAAGTTTTGATGACAGCGCGGAAGCTCCTGCCTCAGGGGTAGATATGGCTCTGATTGCAAAAGAAGGCTTCGGGCCGGAAGCTCACTAGAACGGCAACTTAGGAGTTTCAATTGCTGGGCCTGTAGCTGATGGCAATTCAGGCATCACATCATCGATTTGACCTGGCACCATGTCAGTCACTAGCTTTGTCAGCTCAAGCTTTAGTTCGCTCATGTAATACTTCGTCAGTGCTGGGATGCGCGTGTAAAGCACCAACGTTCCAACGACCATCGCTCCAGACATAACAAACGCTGTAGCGCCAAGCAGATTAAAGACTTTTTGCATGATGATTCCAGATAAAGCAAAAGGCCCCCTTGCGGGAACCTCTTGTCGGTCTGTGTGAGAAACCTAAGCTAGTTATAGCTCAGAAAGCGTACTTTGCACCGAGTTTTGATCCCCAGCCAAAATCATCGCCAGTGATTCCGCTCAGTTCTCCATATACAGAGATTTTTTCAGCAGCGTCAACAACGACAGAGCCGCCAAACTTGCCAGCAAATTCAACTTCGTTGTCAGCGCCTTCAGGCATTACAGCGGCAGGGCCACCCTGCACATACCAAGAGAAGCCTTCACCGCCGCCTTCATAACCAATGTCCATGGTTAAAACGCCGCCAAGATACTCCTCAGCGTAGGTTGAACCATTGAACTCTGGGTTAAAATAAGGGCCAGCGATAGCCGACATTGGTGCCAAGGCAGCTCCAACTACAGCAGAGCTTGCAATTAATGCTTTGATCATTGTTGAAAGAGTCAACGTTTTCTGTAGGTACATTAACTGAGACAGTCAATGGACAGTTAAGGATCTGCTCCTTAGTTTTCATCCGTTCCAGGGAACGTAGAAAAGTGCTTCTTGTGCAAGCCCGTAAAAAGGCCCCGCCTTGGATGGTCTGGCTTGTCCCGCCCTTCCAGCATGAAGAGCATCTCCATCCATTCCACTCGATTTCGCATTGCAGTTAAATCCTCTGCACCTGGCTTGCAGGGGATCATTGGATCAGGTCTAGCAGTCACGTCGTTCATCTTCATACAGGTCATCGTCTGGATTAAACGCCAGGACAAGGGCTGTCAATACAACCCCAGCCAACGCACCAAGAATAAACGTCATTACTTAGCAGCATCCCAAGGCAGACCAGCAGCTTTGGTTGGAGCGCGTTGCTCATCAATCTGACCTTGCAAAGCAGTTTCAATTTCAGTGACCTTTTCCGCAGTCAAAGCATCTCTGACCCAACCGACAACAATGTCAGAGGTCAGGTCGGCAAAAGCAATCAGCGTGTCAGGACGCTCAAAGTTGATGCTTCCATACGCACCAGATGAATAGGTGTCGTCTGCAGCTGAAACGGTGTAGTGAGCAGTGAAAACGAAACCGTCGGATGTTTCACGATCTAGGTTGGCAATTGCCCAAGTGAAAGTTGTAGCCATGGTCAAGCCTTGCCTGCGGTGATTGCGGAGCTTAAAGGCGCAAGGTCTTCTGTTGTCCAGTAGTCCTTAGCGACCATAATCTCAAGGTGTTCGACATTTCGACTCACCGTGTTTTGTTCTTCGGTGGTGCGGCTTTCTTGAGCCGCTAAAGCGTTGATTAAATTTACGCTGTCCATTGCTGCAGAATAATGTCTTGCAATTTCTTCAGCGGTCAGGGTGTCAGACATCAGGGCTAGGAAGGTTTAACGGGCCAAGTTGGGCTTGCAGGATCGCTAGTATTAGCAGGCAGATCGCGCAAAGCCTGACGATATGTTTGCATATCTGCGCTCATCGTAACGTCAGACAATCCTAGATAATCAGTGCCAGCCAAAAGCCTGTCGCGTTCGGCTCGCATTGCTGCCATCTGCTCTACAGGCAAGACATCACGGACATAAGCTTCTTGCTCTGCGTTCCATGCAGCTATTTCGGCGCTTGTCATAGTAACGGCAACGCCATTCTCCATTCTGTTCATGCTTGTCTCCTGTTAATTACGAGTTTTTAATACCGTACAGCAAAAACGTGCCAGCAGCAAACGTGGTTGTACTTGGCATGACTGTCATATAAGTCATGTTATTTGATGAGTTAGGTGCTACTCCGGCGGCGCTAGGACAGCCAGAAGAGGTGCTTGTGCCTTCTAGAAAATTGCTATTAATAGTAACCGGTGAATTTGTTTTGCCACCAACTTCTGCACTAAACCCAAAATTAGCTGAAGTAGTAGGTGTCCAACCTAAAAACAATGTCAAGTTATGAGAGTAAGCACTACTTGAAGCTATAGTGCTGCCGTCCAGTCTATTTCGCTGGTATAAAAAACTCATCCTGTTAGTGCCAACGCTACTTGGGTTGTAGGCTCCATCATAAAAATTAAAATATACACAATACCCATTAGTAGGTGTTGCAGTAAACTTACACCCATAGGCTTTAAGTACGAAAAAATCATAATTTGCATCTGAAAGATCAAATCCAACATTTGCAGTAGCAGCTGATATCGTAGTTGTGCTGATGTATTCCATAGCCCCACCACCACCACCACCACCACTAGCAGCAGCAAGCGTAATCTTCCCCGCTGATGAGCTGTAAGTTAAAACATCCCCGTCGGATGCACCAGCCTGCAAGCCAGGAATACGCAGACTGTTGATAGCTGTACTTCCTAAAGTAATCTCGTTGCTGACTGTTGCGGTACTTGCGTCTGCATCCGTACCTATAACAATGTTCTGGCTGCCAGTAGTGATATTGTCGCCAGCTCTGATTCCAATTGCTAAATTGCCAGAACCAGTCGTATTGGTGAAGAGAGCACCGGTTCCAAAGCCTGCATTTGAACCCCCAGTTGTGTTGAAATAAAGGGCATTTTTACCAACGGCTACAAGATCGCTTGCTGTGTTAGACCGTAAAGCATCCTTTCCAAGAGCCGTGCAATTATTGCCACTGGTAAGTGAAGAAAGAGCATCCTTTCCAACCCCTACGTTGTTAGCTCCAGAAGTGCTTGCACCAAGAGCATCGTCGCCAAACGCTGTATTGCTTGAAACGTTACCCGCGCCACGACCAACTGTTAATGAGTTAACTACTATGTCTGTTGAAAACGATGAGCCACCACCACCAGCAACTGCTGCAGTAACAAATGCTGTAGTAGCTAATTGTGTTGTATTAGTGCCGCTACCAGCAGTAGGAGCTGCAGGCGTTCCAGTAAAAGTAGGAGAGGCTGTTACAAACGCTGTTGTAGCAATTTGAGTCGTGCTTGTCCCGCTACCCGCAGTAGGCGCTGCTGGAACTCCAGTAAATGTAGGAGAAGCTAGGTTTGCTTTGCCACTTACGTCAGGAACAGCGGCTGTTACAAATGCTGTAGTAGCTAGTTGTGTTGTATTGGTACCGCCACTTGCAGTAGGAGCTGCTGGTGTGCCGGTAAATGTAGGCGAAGCTAGATCAGCCTTACCGCTGACATTAGGAACAGCGGCTGTTACAAACGCTGTTGTAGCAATTTGAGTTGTGTTTGTCCCGCTACTCGCAGTAGGAGCTGCTGGGGTGCCAGTGAATGTAGGAGAAGCTAAATTTGCTTTGCCACTTACATCAGGAACAGCTGCTGTTACAAAAGCTGTTGTAGCAACCTGAGTAGTATTTGTTCCACTGTTTGCTGTAGGAGCAGTGACTACGCCAGCAAACGTGGCGCCGCCGTTTGCATTTAGCGAGATGTTTGGTGCTGAGGGTAGGGTGCCGCCGATGTGGACATCGCCCGAGCTGTCAACAACAACTCGTTGCGTTCCAGAAGTTGTAATCGCTAATGAATCCGCTCCAGGTGAAAAGATTCCAGTATTAGTATCGCTCCCAGGCAGCAAGCTTGGTGCGGATTCACTACCAAGCGGAAAACTAACTTTGCCATTGGCATTAATGATTCCAGTTGTTGTAATAGCCTGACTACCAAAGTCAGGACTAACTTTCGTACCAGCAATCGCTGCAGACGCATTAATGTCTGCGTTAACAATAGAACCATCAACGATATTGGCTGAGGCTACGGTGATCCCAGTGGGAAGAGCACCTGTAGCTAGCTTGCTTAGACCAATAGCGGCACTAGCATTGACGTCTGCATTGACAATAGTACCGTCAACAATCATCGCGCTAGTAACACTTCCTGTATCGCCAGTTGTTAATACCGTTCCGGTAACATTCGGCAGCGTAATTGTGCGATCTGCTGTTGGATTTGCAACCGTTAACGTAGTTTCATGCTCATCGGCTGCTGAACCTTCAAATACAATATTTGCGTTATTGAAAAGTAGATCGCCGGTCATTGTGTCGCCAGTGGCATTCACAAATTCATCAGCCTCACTGCGCCATGCAGTGCCGTCATAAATCTTTAGTACGTACCTCCCCCCTGTGTTGTCAAGCCACATTTCTCCTCTTTCATTGCCCTGCTGGCCACTAACCGTGCCTGTGCCAGTTGTTGTGCCACTTGCCGTAAAGACAACACCAACAGCATTTGAGCCCGCACCAACAGTCGTAAAATCTGACGTCCCAACCGTCAGGATTTGATAAGCAGTGCCGGAGACCAACGCCGTTGCAGCCGTACTGGCTGGCGAAGCATTAGGTGCGGTCGAACCAATATGAACTGGACCAACTTTGACTAGATCGCCATTGCTGTTTTTAAAGAACAGACCAGGGCTATCAAGATTAGTGTTGACAGCAAGCTGCCCATCCGACATTGCGGTTGCGATAGGACGCTTATTTGCTGTGCCAGAACGCAAGTGCTGTAGAGCCATCCTTAATACCTGTTGCCAGGCCGGAAATTATGGCTCTATCTTACGAGACTCAAAAACTGCCGTCATCCAGCTGACTGGTTAAAGCAACCGTTCCAGTCAAATCAGGCAACGTCACAACACGATCTGCTGTTGGATCGGCAACCGCCAAAGTTGTTTCAAAATCATCAGGGCTGGCACCCTCAAATGCCAGTGATGCGTTTTCGTCAAACAACAATTGACCGCTAATCGTGCCGCCAGCTTTTGGTAATGCCAGTGCAGCCAAGTCATACGCTGTCTTGACCCCATTTGGTGTGGCAGCAGTTGTTGTACTAGAACTTGCAACGCCATCAGTCAGCTGCAGGACACCAACTGCACTTGTCGTACCAGTTGTGATTGAAATTGCAGGCGTTGTTGTTCCAGTTGCAATCTGAATTGGAGCGGTGCCGGTGACGTTAGTGACAGTGCCAGCCTGATTAGCAACCCACTCAAGGCCAGTTGTCTCACTGCTATTAGCGCTGAGGACGTAACCATTAGTTCCAACACCAAGCTTGGCCAGAGTTGTTGCTGCTGTTGAAACGATCAGATCGCCCTTTGTATAAGAGGCAATCCCAGTACCTCCACGAGGTACAGCCAGCATTCCACTGGTCAGGTTGGTAGCAACACGGAATTGGGTACTGACTTCCTCAAGAGCTAGCTGTACGTTTGTGCTGGTAAGATTTGCCGCAGGGGAAAATGAAACATTATTAGCTGTTTGCGACGTATAAGTAGACGAAACATCGATTTCAATCCAATTTGTTCCGTCTGATAAAAGGATGTCAGGCGGAGAAAGCAATACTTGAGGCGCTGGTGCTGTTCCCGTGCCACCAATCGCGACAACAAGATAATAATTTGAGTTTTCTGAATCTGGAGAAGGCAAAGCATTGCCAACACCTAGTCCTAAAGCAGAACCTTCCCCAGTAACACTTGCGACTTTGTTTGTTGTTGCGTTGTAAGTACCAGCAAGAATAATTGCGCCAGCTGAGATACCAAGCGGTTGCCAAACGTTGCCATCCCAAACAAAGAAGTTTTTTTCAAGCGGGTTGAAAAATAACTGTCCTTTAAATGCAGCAGTTGGCAAGGATTCGCCAAATGTAGTGACAGAACTGTCGGCAAGCTTGCTTCCAGTAATTGCGCTATCAGAAATATGAGTAGTTGAAAACTCACCTGTTGTAATCTTTGCTGCATCAAGATCAGGAATATCTGTGTAAAGCAGCGCAGTTGCTGCAGTAATATGACCTTGAGCGTCAAATGTAACTCCGCTAACTGTTGCTCCAGTTACGGAATTACTATGATTCAATGTTCCACTTGTGACTGCTAAGCCTGTTCCGGGCTGAATAATCCCCTTTGCAGATGCTGTTGCATCAGGCAAGTCAGTTGGCAGCAAACTGCGGAATGTTGGTGCGGCATCCGCTCCAGTAGCTGGCCCCACAAATACACTTGCTGCAACTTGCGTATCAAGTGACAGCGAAAGATCAGTTGTAAATGCAGTTGGGTTGCTAACAACAACAGCGAATGGGGTTGATTCTGTAACTGTTATTGATTGAATGCCAGCCTCTTGTGACCAAGCTGATCCGCTCCAGCGATACGCAATGCTTGTACTGGTGTTATACCAACCTTGGCCTATGTACTCACCTGTTCCTGAAGGAGTAGCACTGCTAACAATGCAGGTCGCTTGATCACCAATTTTTTCTGCAATAACTGAACTGGCGTGAAGCTTTCCACTTGTTACCGAGCTGGTTCCGAGGTTCGCTTCAAGAACAATGTCATTGGCAAGTGCTGTTACAAACGATCCAGTGCCGCTGCCTGTTACGGCCCCAGTCAATGTAATTGTTTGATCGCCAGTATTTGTTCCGCTACTGGTTCCGCTAAACACTGAACCATCTGTCCAGGTTCCATTAGCAACGGCTAAATTCCCAAGGCCTAGTGTGGCGCGTTGGTCAGCTGCCGCCCCATCATTAAGTAAAGCTCGACCAGCCGCAGTACAAGCTATTTCTTCAATTAAACCGCCGCCTACAGAGCTCCGGCCAAGAATTATGTCAGTGCTGGCTGTGTTTTGAATTTTGTCATAGGTGACAGCGTCACTGGCAATAGCTGCACTGTTAACAACTCCAGCGGCAAAGCTTGTTGCAAATGATCCTGTGCCCGTGCCTGTGACAACACCGCTCAATGTAATTGTTTGATCACCAGTGTTAGTGCCGGTACTTGCGCCTGAATGTGAACCACTGAAAGTGCCATCTTGCGTGGCTAACGTTCCAAGTCCTAATGTTGCTCTTTGTTCTCCAGTATTGGCATCAGCAATTAACGCACGGCCTACAGGAGTACAACTAATCTGCTCAATTGTGCCTGAACCGCCAGATGCACGGCCTAAAAGTACATCAGCAGACGTGGTGTCCTGCAGCTTGTCGTAAGTGACTGCGTCTGACGCAATATTATTTGTCTGAACAATGTTTGAAGAAAGGCTGGTTGCAAAAGATCCGGTGCCAGTACCTGTAACTGCGCCAGTAAGCTCAATTGTTTGATCGCCTGTATTAGTGCCTGAACTCGTACCTGAATGAGTGCCAGCAACTGTGGCGCTTTGTGTGGCTAACGTTCCAAGGCCCAGAGTTGTTCTTTGAGCAGCAGCATCAGCGTCGTCAATTAACGCCCGACCTGCGGCAGTACAATCAATCTGCTCAATTACGCCAGAACCACTAGATTCTCGACCTAAAATTACATCAGTTGTTGTTACATTTTGAATTTTTTCATAAGTAACGGCATCGTTGACAATGTTTGCTTCGTCAACAATCCCTGCTGCGAGTGTTGTCGCGAATGAACCTGTACCTGTACCGGTAACAGCTCCCGTCAGTGCGATCGTTTGATCACCAGTATTAGTGCCGGAGCTTGTGCCCGAATGCGTTCCAGCAAAGGTTCCGTTTTGTGTTGCTAACGTCCCAAGACCAAGCGTGGTGCGTTGAGTTGCGGCATCAGTGTCAGCAAGCAGCGCCCTGCCTGCTGCAGTTAATGAAAAGACATTATATGTGTTAGATGCAGTCGCATAAATGCCTTGGTCTGCGGCAGTCGTTAATGCTGCTATTGACTGCAGGCCAGCGTCATAAGCCTGGACATTGGTGCCTATTGCTATACCAAGATTTACCCGTGCATTGGCTGCATCACTTGCTCCCGTTCCACCATCCGCAATGGTGATGTCTGTAATGCCAGTGATCGTGCCACTGGTAACGGTCAGGTTTGTAAGGGTTGATCCGTCAGCATTAAGCGTGGCAATCGTGCCAAGACCTAACGTTGTTCGTTGAGCTGCAGCACTTAAGTCATCTAGTAACGCTCGGCCTGCAGCGGTACAAACAATTTCCTCAATAATTCCAGCGTTTGCGCTGCTCCGTCCCAGCAAACGATCAGTGGCCGTAACGTTTTGAACCTTGGCATAGGTAATTGCGTCATCAGCAATCGAAACTGTGCCTAGCTTTGTCGTACTGCTTTGATCAAGCTTGCTTAGGTCAACGGTGTTGGCGTCGAGCAGGTCAAAACCAGCTTCAACAAGGTTTTTTACAGTAACCTTCTTGGTCTCGGAACCGCTAATGTCCGCAATAGGCAGAACGTCTACTGCTGCAACCCCAGCCTTGGACAGCTCGTTAAGCTGCGTAATTCGTTGGTCAGCCAAGGCTCAGCTCCTTACGCCAGGGGTACGTGCGTTTAGTTTAATCCGTAACTTCCGTCAACAGGAAATTGAGAGACTGCTCTTGACGGATTCGATCGTCATCTTCTTTCAGCAGGTACTCGGCAAACGTGCCAACCACAAGCTTTAACTCGCCGGTCGTCACAAAATCCAAAGTGCATCTAATTGCGTCATCTAGGTCAACTGAAACGCCAGAATTGGTGACAACAGCAGTGAGAGAGTAAAAAATGCTCTGCTCTGTTGGGCTTAAATCGTTATCAACTAAATGAAGGAAAAGGTCAAAGGCACAGCCTAAATCTAACCTTTGTATCAACTGAAGCATCAAGAGTGACGTCTCCTTTGCGCCATTAGTCGCATTGTTAAAAATGCACTCAATACGCCCGCTGCCACTAATCAAGCCAGCATTGTATTGATTCTTAAACTTGTCCGAAAGCGTTGTTGTGTCAACCTGCTCACGACTGGCGTTAAATTCGTAGTTCGTGACATCGCCAAGGATATTAGAGCCGACGTCTCTAACATCAATTGTTATCGCAATAGGATCTCCCGTAAACGATTGCAAGGCAACTTCGCTTGTCCGATTATTATTTACAGCATCAGCAAATGTCGGGTATAAGCGCAAGCCACCAGCAGCATTTACATTTACAAAAGCGCTAAAAGTGTCTTCTATTGCTCCAGAAGACCAGTTAGAGGCTGGAATGAACAAAAGATTACGTGCGTCACTTGTTCCAATATCAACCTTGTCTCCTGTAAAAAGATTGTCTACCCCGCTTGACGTCCCAATGCGGCTAAGCGTCGTACTGATGTCGTCGCTAGAAACTTGCTCCGCTAAATTGCCTAAAACAATTTGCGTTCCACGACGTAACCGGATATTGCCTTGGCTGCCAAGAAAAAACGTCATGAACTAATAACTTGAATAAAGTCGCCGTCAACCGTAAAATTAATTGGAACAACACTTAGCTCACCAGTCGAAACTGAAATGCTTGCAGATGTGATGTAAGCGTTAAATTTAATGTCGTCTAAGTCCCCCGTTCCAACGTTTAGCTCCATAAGCACCCTGTCACTTGTCTCGATAGAGCCAGTCTTGTGAATCTTTGATAGCAACTTTGTAAACTCAGTAAAGCTTGCACTCTCCCCTCCATCAAGCCTGTAGTACATCAAAGTTGCGCTACCTGTTGCGCTCTTGACTCCAGGAGTAAAGGTATTGCTTGCGCTGTCAATAGTGTTGGTGCTCAGCAACTCAAGCGTGGTCTCTACAGACCAGTCACGAATCTTAGCGACAGGTTTGCTGTCGAAGACCAATGAGCCACTGCGTCCGGTGTAGAAGGCCATTACTTCGCTAGGCTTGGAACATTGTTTTTATACTAGCTCACATCAAACTCGGTGGACCTAAAGTCTGCAACATAAGCGCGGTCCTCATCATCGCACGGATACTCGACAGCCCTTACCGTCACCTCTCCATCCTGATCCATTTCTACTTCCGTGATGCGGAACACACGCTTCTTCCCCGGATCAATCCCCATCACATACAGGTTTTGTGCGTTCTCACTAAGCTGAGAGGCAACTCCGCCTGACACTGCTACTAAGTCTCTAGCGTGCACCTTGCTATCGTTTCGATCGTAAATTAAAAAGCTATAAGTTCCGTCTTCAATTTTATCTTGCAATGGCGAATTTAAAATTCCGTCCGTACCAATAACGCCGGAAGACCGTCTTTCCCAGTTAGTAAGACCGATGTCTACATAAATAAAGGCTCCAGGCTCAACTGGATTGTTTGAAGGGAACGTCTTAAACTCAACGCCACGCCTGATAAATTTACGCTGGTTGACAAGCATCTTGCCAAACAAAATTGCTTGTTGCCTGCTCGTAATAAAACCACTTGCGTCAAACGTTTCTTTAATTGCTTTGTTTACATTAGTATTTTTTCTTTTAACTTGAACTGTTCTTTTACGCTGAAAAACCGTTTCTGCGTATTCTTCTCTGTAAATGACACTTGCAATTAAGTCTTGAGTACTTGCGCCATAGTCCAGAAACTCTTCCTTGTAAGAATTTTCCAGTATGTTTCCTGTCGTGAACAATGCGGAAATAGCCAGAGAGATGGGGCGTCCATCGTCTTCGGCTGCTCTGCCACTTCCGGTTACGGGCACAACGGGAACTAGAGTCTCCTTGCCATTTTTTCGCGCAAACTCAAGCAAGCTAAAAGGAGCATTGCTTACCCAGAACTCGCGCCAAGACGAGTCATCAGCAATTACACAATCCATAAACAATCTAATGCTTGTCGGCGTCTCGTTCTCTTCAAAGTGACCAGGCAGATTATTTCGTTGGCAGAATCTTTTTGCAAGCTGAAGGCTATCTTGATCTAAAACAGATTTTGGCGCGTATTTGCCAATTCCATTTCTTTTGTCAAGGACGGTGTCTACAAAAATGTCAGGGGCAAAGCTTGTGCTTGCAGTGGGTAGGCTGTCAAAGTCGTTCACTGTATAACTTGTTTTACCTTGCTCCACAAATGCACTCACATTACGCATATCTTGAACATTTCGACCGGCAAACATGCTTAATCCAAGCATTGAAAGGTCGTTGTAGATTCCTTTGGCGCTTTGGATTTGTTGTTCAGTTACAGCGGTTAATGACATTTCGGGGCCATTCTCAAGGCTAAACTGAATTTCAGTGTCAGTGTTAACCGAAAATACGTCCCACTCATTTATAAGCTCAGGCCCACGCTCTATAAGATATGGCTCGTTCTTTTTCTTTTGCTCCGCTATATGTATTTCTGAGCCTTTGTACCATACAATTACGGAGTCAACAGCGTTTTTTGTAGACTTGCTTGTTTCGTTGCTGCTTAAAACAACAATCGTTTCTTGGCCGTTTAATCTAAGCTCAGAAGCTACGTCATAGACAGGTTCGAGCTTGAAAGCATACCTGGCACGGCTTGGGGCAAGAAAATTAAAATCAGTGTACGCATCGCTTTCTGAAGCTTGGCGCAAAGAGAAAAGCACTGGATGCACTGTATAGCGCGTGGCTGATTCTTTCTTGTAGGAAAACCTAAAGAAAGCTTGGCGTGCATGTATTCCGTTGTCGCCTCTTGAATATCTTTTTGATGCCCGTATCTCGCCATACTTTTTTTGACGGCCAGATATTCGTCTAAACAGTTTTGATTTAATTGAAAATTTAACTTGATCAACTTCGCTCATCGTCTCGTATGCCGCTGATTCTGCTTTTACTAAAGCCTTAACAAAGAAATGGTTATCAGCTGCCTTCAAGCAGTCCTCCCAGTTATCTAAAAAACGATTAATTGCACGTTTAGCGTTTCCTTTATCTGCTAAAATTTTCCCGAATACTCTCCCTGCTGCATTTATAGCGTCTTCGTCAACAATTTTTTTACCCTTTGGCAAACTATTTAGCAGTCTGTTCATTGCATTAAGGCCGCCAAAGCCGTATCTATTCTCTACGTTCAAACCATTCTCAACTGGGGAAAGACTCGTAAAAGCGCTTTCTGCCTTTCGCAGTTGCCTAATTACCGGCCTTCTTTCCTTAGCCTTGATCTCTTCGCGCCTAGCTTGAATTTTATCTTTTACTTCAGAAAGTTTTATTTCGAGTTTGCTTGCTGAGCGCCTTAATGACATACCTCCTGTTTTCTCGTCTCTTAGTTGATCCCAACTGGGTATCCTGTACACGCCCTTTGCACTACTTGACTTGGTCGCTTGGTTGAAAGAAGACTCTTTAACTCGTTTTGACTTATTAAGACCTTCACGAATTCTTGACTTAATGTTATTTAGATCATTTTTTATACTATCTAGCTCGCTAAGCAGTACACCCAGCTCCCCTTTTTGCTTATCTTCTTTAATTGCTACTATAATAGCGGATCTTAAACCTCTAGGTTGACCACCTATAGTAATTATGCTTAGCCAAATATCTGACTTATCATGCTCTCCGGCAATAACTTCAGCAATTACCTCTTGCGCTTTATCGCGATCACTTTCCAACTCATCAATAACTTTCGACCGTTTAATGGTTGGCGGGTCTGCCATAAACTCACGTTGTAATTCTTTTGTATATTCAATTGAACCCCCCGGATCAATTGCTTTATACTTTATTTCATCAAGTACGTTTATCCAACTAACTATACGGTCGCTATTAAAATCATAATTGACTTTGCAGTGGCCTAGCTGATAAGTATTTTGAAATCTTGTTCTTATGTATTGTCGTAGATTCGATTCTTTTTCTGTTTCTTTCTCAACGGCAGACAAGTCTTGAAAATTTTTATTGCTTTGAGTAGGAGGGTCAGGTACTGCTTCTTCGTCTTCCGTCACATTTCTTAGTATTTTCATATGCTGCTCTAACTTTGCTTTTTCCTCTTTTGCCTCCTGCACGGGCAACACTTCATCGTATGGGGCGGTTGGGCAGAAGCCGCTCTCTACGCACCTAAAAGTTGCGTTTACGTCACCATCATCAATATCCTTAGAGTTTCCAAAACTAATTAAACGAAATTTTGCAGATCCCAACATATAAGTGCTTCCAAAGTCCAAAGCACTTACTGCTTGACGGCGAAGATTAACACCTAAAGGGCGTGCTTCACCATTATCGTTGTGGCGTTCGTAACCTTTAGACTGAAATCTAACTATAATTTCCTTGCCTTTTGTGTACTGAAAACTTGGACTTGTCCAGTCAAGTTGTTCTAGCTCAATTCCATTGATAGCGTATCGTTCCTCGCCGTTAGTATCTCTTGTCACCATTTCTACGTTGACAGGGATAGGGTCATAAACTCCGATTGATGATGAAGTAGTAGGAGAATATGCTTGGCTGAATCCTGCCGTACCACTGCTATTTTTAATAGTAACAACTTGACAAACTGCCTGATTATTGTCACGCTTCAGGTCTTGTGGATAAAAGCTGAGATCACCTCCTCTGGGCAATGCAAGATCATTAAATGCTGGATTTTTGCCCTCAGCTGCGCTCTTATAAAATAAAAAAACTGTCGCTGGGTCTAACTGGTCAACCGAAAGAGAACCAAAAGCAGTTCTTTTGATACTAAGGTTTAGTATTTGCGCCGCACCAAGAACAAACAGCAGCTGCATAAACTGCGATGAACCATAATTATCCACTGACGACCAGACTAAAGAGCCGCTAACACGAACTCCTCCTGATCGATTGTGGTCTTTATTGGTGTAGACAAGGTTTACTGGATCACCGTAAGACGCAAGCTCTGGGGCGCTATTAAAACCAGAAGAGGGCGCAAAACGTTGCTGTCTACTCCTTTTATCGTTTTTAAGACCAGGAACATTTGGCTTGGGTGCTAATAGTGCCGCTCCAACCTGAAACAGAATCCCAACAACCGTTAGGACAAGCGCAATCGTTCCCACTTCATTCCTAACGTCAAGCGCACTGCCAGCTTTTGGATCCTTATATTCCTGCTGTAGCGCAACAAACTCCAGATACTCTTCCTTGCTTACCCCCAGCGCTTCAATCAGCTGGTACTCGTAAGGCAGCAGTCTCCGATCCATCAGTTCAACCAGAAATAATGTGCATTGACGCGCTCAACTGGAACGCAAACAACTTGGCCGCCAGGAGCAAGACAGATCAAACCCTGATCAGTCACCGTTCCAAGCGCAGCATTGTTTGGCTCAGCAAGCAAAGCGGCAGCACCAACTTTTGGTATCTTAAGCCGCTTCCCGCTTTGAAGTAACCACCGAGCCATCTGACTTGGTTTAAGTGTTTCGGCTGAGTACAGCCAGTAAACCCAACAAAACTGCTCTTTGTAATCCGACAACCCAAGCCGTGAACGGATTTCACAAAGCAACTGAAAGCAATCAGTCTTATTTCGTCCGTCTGCTGGGTGTGCGCCCCAGCAATATTCCAGCCCGATTAAGTCATTCATCGCAATGACAAGTTTGAGTCAAGTGGCAGAATGCCAACGTTTCTTTCCGTCAGGGTTCTAGCCGGAAAGCCTCCTGCAACACCATCTAAGGCAGATCGAAAACGAAGCTCAATCGTGTCGTCACTAAATGACGCTCCAATCCCTACGTAGTACTCCTCTGGTCCAGTGTCGGGTATAGAGCCACCAACCGTAATAAATCTGGTACACAAAAGCATTTTACTCAACCTATTGCCGTCGCCTTCTTCTACAAGACGTATTGCGTACTCACTGGCTGGCAAACGAATAATAACTTGCTGATTTTCCGCATTTAAGCTAGACACGCCGCCTTCTGCTTCAAAAGGAGCAAAACTATAATTTTCACCTTTAAAAATCTTGGTTTCTTGTATAAAATAATTCTGGTAACGCTTAACCATGCCTTTGCTAGGGTCAATTTCAATGAATTGACAAATTCGGATTTCGTTACTCATTATGCGTCAAGCTCCGCTATAAGTTCAATGGAAACGTTACTAACTCCCTCTTTTACGCTTTGTATCTCAGGGGGCTTGGCATAACGCCACTTTATTACGTCTTTAATATAAACCTTAGAAGCATTACCCATTCCCCGCAATAAACCTGTCCCTGGCTGAAAATTTTCAAGAGTTCCGTTGGTGGACTCGTAATGCTTCAAAATATCTAAAACAGTTCCGGCACCTCGACGCAGCTCAATGTCATCACCAATGTTGTTGAACTGTAGTTTCAAAACATACTGCGTCTTTTGATTACCAAAAGCACGACGTACTGTCGCGCCAGACATTGCCCTGTAAACCTTAATGGGCAGATCGCCCATTGTGATCTTTCTAGACGACGGCGTCATTGTCGGAAATCTTGTTGCCATCAGCGAAGACCAATCTTGGATCTAGTTCTAGGACTATTCTGCATCTTATCTAGCGTCATGCTCATACCTCGCTTTGCTCCGTCATTAGACGCTTGTTTACGGGTCACTGCCATTGCAGATTCAAGCTGCTCACGGCTGACGTATTCCGTTCCACCAATACTGGTTGTCTCAAAGCTGAAGTTCATGGATGGTGCGCCTCCTGAAGCAGGAGAACGACCCATAAGGGAGCGCATGTCCTCATTACGCATGACACCGCCTGATTGCCCTGGAACGAATAGCTCTGGGCCACGCTCTCCAACCAGATAAGGCTGACCACCTTCAACAGGGCCACCGTTTGCAGCAGTTGGAAGGTTAAGAGCTGAAAAGCCAGGGCCGCCTTGCTGAATTATGTCGCCAGAAAGGCCAAATCCACTTCCATCTTGGATAACAATGCCAGGATCAACAGCGCCGGAACCACTGCCACCGCCACCGCCACTCATCCCGGCAAATGCCTTCGCAATGCCGATCGCAATGTAAGTAGCAATCATCCTCGTACCTTCTTGGACTAACATGTTCCCAATGGTTCTCAAGAAATTAGCGAATGCTTCAGTTGCTGTTTGAGTGCCCTGAATAACCTCACTTAAACCATTCACCACTGAATTAACGGCTGGGGCGGTAAGCGCAAAAGCTTCGTTAAAGCGCTCTTGAGAAACACGGGCAGCATCAATTCCGGGTTGTAATTTAGCGTAATTATCTGCAAGCCTCTGTACTTCTTTAAGGTCCTTTTCTTTGCCGGTTATCAGTTCTACATCGCCTCCCTTGGCGCGAAGATCTGCAATCCTGTCGGTTAGTGCTTGTATTTCCAAGCTATAAGCTTGAGTTTGTCTGATTCGATCTTCCCCTAACTCCGCTTCTAGCCGAGAACTTCCGTCGAAGAACCCAAAGCCAGTCCCTAAAAACTCTCCTGTTGTCTCAGGGCTAAGAGAACGAATTTGTTTTTCAGCAGAAGAAGCGGCTTTTAAATTGTTTAATGCGGCTTGATCTTTAATCTGCTGCTGAACGTCTAAACGTTCCAGCTCTCTTTGCCTGGCTGTTTCGGTTGCAAGCTCTGCTCGTTCTTTTTCAAGGTTACGCAGCATCTCGTATTTAACTGTGATTGCATCTATAATTTCTTTTTCGTTAATACCCGTCTTTTCTATCCTTTCTTTTATATCTAAAAGATCTGCTGTAATAAAGAATTGACTTTGGATAAGAGTTAGCTCATCTTCGTATCGTTCTACCGCTGTTTTTTGAAAAGCCCTTAGGCTATTGTTTACACTGTCTAGAGCCTGCCGTGAGGCCATTGTGGCCATTTCGTTATTAACAACTTCACGATTAATCGCACGTTGCGTAAGCAAAATATTGTTTGCTCCGTTAAGTCGTGCTCTGTTTTGAACGCCTATAGCTTTGTTAAGGTTATTTTGTACGGTAAGACTTTTGGTACTAAGTTCCCCAGACAACGATATTTCTGCTGCTAATTCTGCTCTTAACTTTTCTACATCTGCAGTTGCTTTATTTAGATCTAAATCTCCTTGCATTGTAGCAAGAGTATCACGTCTTGCTGTTAATCTATCTCTAACTATAGCTGTTTCATCTGCCTGAAGTTGTTTACGTTTTCCTACCTCATTAGTTAACAACTTCTCTAAACTAAGAATTTCACGTGTTTTGTTTGCGGCTCTATTGTTATAATCCTCCACCATTCTTAAATTGCCTGCTCTTTCAATTATTAAAGTATTAAGTTTCTGTGCTAGTGCGAACCTTTCGTCTCCAGGTTCCATGCCTTGTACTTTTGTAGCCAGATTTGCTATGCCTATAGCAGCAGTATCAGCTTTCTTTTGGAACCTTTGCTTACTTGCTTCTTGCCCTTGAGGTTCTCTCGTTCCAGCGCCTGTTATTTGTTTGATTATGTCTAACAAACCCTTTAAGGGGCCCGCCATCAGCAACTGCAATGTAACTCCTATGTCATTCATTACATTGTCAAACTCTTTAGATGTCCTGCCCAGCTCTTCAAATTTCTTTCTTGCTTCCGTGCCATAAACCTTCTCAAACTCTTGGATTGCTGCAACAGCAACTTGAGAACTTAAACCTTGTGAAGACAAAAATTCTGCTCTTCCGGCAAAACCTTTAGAGCCGTTTTGCCCGATAAGCGAAACAAACTTATCGATATTGTCAGAAGCTTTGTTGAAAGCTTTTCCGGTGCTGAGTGCTGCTGCACCAAGCTTGTCGAACTGTTGACCTAGGGCTCCTCCTAATACGGAACCCCCCATGCCGAAAGCACTGCCTAAAATTCCCCCAAGAACGGATCCAGGGCCGCCTCCAAACAGCAATGGGAAGCCCGCTCCTAAAGCAACATTGGTGCCTAGCTTTCCTGTTTTTTTACGTTCTCTTGCTTTTGCTGCTTTGGCGTCTCTAGCATCTTTATCAGCTTGTTTTCTGGTTCTGGCAAGGCCTCTATCTCTCTGAACATTTTCTCTTTTTAGCTCGGCTACAACTGCTTTGTGGGCGTTAACCTCTTCAATAACTTCGTCAGTAATTTGTCTGGCTTTGGTTACATTGCCCTTAAGTGCTTCTACATTGGCTTTGCTTAACTTTCCCTGTACTGCTGCAATTAATTTTTGGTCTGCAAGCTCCAGGGATTTAAGTTTGTTTAAACTTCTTTGGGCAACGTTTATGCTCTTTTGTCCCGCTCTGACCTTGCCTAAAAATTCCTCTTGACGACGTATAAAAGCTTCTGCTTTGCCAAGAGCGTTGGCGTACTTTGTTGCGTCTCCTACGTTCGCTGCAGTTATGACCTCAGTTGAAAGGGCTCTTGCCTGTCTAACTTTTTGAGGAGCAAATCGACCAGATTCTGCAAGTGTGTCAACTCGCTCTTGCAGTCCCCTGCCTTTTTCAAAACCTTTAGATCTTAATTTTGAAAGACGGTTGAGTTCATTCTGACGTTCCACCAACTTGCCCATTGCGTCGGCAGTGGTTTTAAGTAGCTGCAGGTTTGCTTCTCCCCCTGCTAACGCCGCCTTAAATGCTTGTTGAAGTTGCTGGCTTGAAGCACGTATAGCATCAATCTCAGGCTGGCTTCCTTTTGAATCTTGAACACGTCCGCGCCTAAGTTTTGCTAAACGAGTTTCAAATAAATCAGTAGTCTTATTAAGATCAATTTGAGTACGGGTTTGTTTTGCAACAAGGTTGTTTAGTTGCTTTTGGCCTTCTATTTGTTTTTGAACGCCCCTTGCCGTTGCAAACTGCAATTTAGCGGTGCGATCAGCTAAAAATGCTGCTCTTTGTGCTCCACGCTCTGACTGCAAAGCGTTAAGTCGTGATGCTCTGTTTGGGTCTTTAGCGAAACGTCCTTTTTCTCCGCGTGGTTGATCTCGGCCAGTTACTCCAAGGACTTGCCGGGCTCTTGACGCAACGCCCCCAAGAGACTGAGCTTTTCTCTTTAAAGTTTCAGCTTCCTCGTTCGCTGCTTTTAGTTCTCGTGTAAGAGCTTTTAGTTGGGCTTGACCGCTTACAAGCAAATTAATTTTTGCTTGATAGTCGGCCACAGCAAAACTCCTCTCTGCTCTAAGAGTTTAGCGCCTACGCCGTGCCTTATCCATTTCCTTCTGCTGCTCGTCATTGATCACGCTGAAATAAGCGCTCCAACCAAGCAGTTCCTCTGGTGTCATTGTGGCGCGAACTTCCGACAAGCTCATGCCAAGCTCTTTGGCAACGCCAAATTGCAGCATGAGCCAATTGTCCTTACGAAGCTCCGCGCTTAGGATTTTGGGTCGATTGCCGCTTCGTCTTCACCTTCGCTCAGCACTCCAAGCATCAAAGACTGAAGATCCTTATCTTTGACTTCGTTCTTTAGAACGTCAATCTCACCAGCAGTAAACAGCTTGTTTCCGTTTGCATCCTGTGCCTTAGCAATCAACAGCTGCAGTGCAAAAGCATTGGCATCATCGGATTTAGCTTGCTTTTGAGCACGTTCGCGCTCAGCCATTGTCAAAGGTGTCACATACATTTCAAACTCTGTGCCATCAGAAAGTTCTACTACCTTCTTGGAAGGTTCCAGATTTGCAGCTTTCCGAAGACGATCAATTGCTCGCAAAGAAGATGCAGCAGCCATACAAATGATTGTGTATGTGTTGACTGTAGCAGTGCAATAAAAAAAGCCCCGGATAAACCAGAGCTTCTCTTGTTTTAACTACGAATTAGGACTTAGCGAAGTCGAAAGTCGGTGTTGTTGTAGGACGGAAGTTGATCTCAACAGACTGGGCGTCATCAGGGTTGATGGCCAAGCTTGCTGTAGTCAAGTTTGCCTCAAACTCGATGGAACGGCTCAGTGTGTCGTTCAAGGTGCCACCGCTAAATTGCTGATCGGTATAAAGCTTGAACTTACAACCGGTCTGAACACGCTGAAGCACGTCTTCGACCATCCGGTTGCCCAGAGCATCGTCAGTGTCAGTGAAGTACACAGTTGCGCTTCCCGAACCATCAGCAAAACCTGCAATAAAGGTCTTGAAGGGAACGTACTGCCCAGGCGTAGCACCAATGGTTGTGACGTCAATTTCGTCACGGGTGATCTCAAAATTCCATTCACGAACCTGGCCGACAGCTGCAAAAGCTGCATATTCAACCTGGAACTTGTTTGGAGCGACAGCGGTGCCGTCGTCTGTGATCGTAATGGTAGAACCGCCTGATGTTGCAGAAACCTGCATTACACCAGTCGCTGCCACGTAAGAAATAACGTAGTAGGTCGTGCCAGCGGCAATGCCAGCAGGCAACGTTCCAGAGCCAGCAGCACCTGTTGTGGTGTTGACTACGCTGAACTTGACGGGATCGCCTGCCTTAAAGTTGAGGTAAGTTGCGACAGTGACGGTGTCCGCAGCAACAGTGACGTCGCTTTCAGCAAACTGACCCAACGTGCCAGCTGGCTTGTAATAGAGAGCACCTGAAGTGCCGGATAGAACGGTGGCTGCCATTGGGCGTACCAGAGAAATAGGGTTTCTGCGGGCACAGCCCGGCTATTAACAGATTAGCGCAAAGCAATCAAGACATCACTGTCGCCACATAGCCTGTGTCGATTCTTCCCATAAACATCGGAGAGTCTTCAGTAGCGGAAAACGTTGGTCCGTTAATGCCGCTAACTCGAAAAAATACACCGCTATTTGTCTTGGGTGTATTGTTCAACGTCTCCAAAACGCTTACAGCAGTTGTCAGTAACGTCTGATTACGTGCTGGACCTTTGCCTTTCTCCGTAAAAATACGAATAACAATCGCACCACGAGCATTGTCTACGCTGCTGGTCAATGTTGCCTCGTTAGTAAGGCCAAAAGTCACATTGATGCGAACGTACTCAGTTGTGGTGTTAGCTGGAACGGCAGTGATGTTGTCGAAGAAGACTGGTACGGCTGGCGACAGGTTGTTAAAAGCCGTCAAAAGCGGATTTTCGACTGCAGCTCGAATTGCTTGGTAGTTCATTAGCCGAATCCTTTTGCTTTACCAAATGTAAGAAGTCCTTTGCGAAAACCTTTTTCAAGGGACTTGGTTAAAGGTCCGCCTAACCCGAAGGTTGACCACCAGTCAGCAGGTGCAGAACTTGTAGCGCCTCCATCTCCTCGCACTTGTCCACGCGTGTCTCCCGGCGAGCGTCTACCGGTTTTTATTGTTTTGCTAAGCACTTTTCGTTCGTCTAAGTCTTTCGTGGGTTTTGCGTAAGAGCGAAGATCCATTGCCTTATTTGCATGTGGAGAAGTGTTTAATATCGTGTATAAACCCGTTGCTTTAAATTTAGTTTTAGGCACGTTTCTTAAAGTATATTTGTATAAACCTGTGGAACTGCGAGGGTTTCCAGGGCCTTTGCCTGGTGCAACTGCATACCAGGATGCTGAAAATTCTCCTGAATAAGCCGGGCCAGCTTCAACAAGATCGTTCATTATTTGAACGCAAGCTGTTCGAGCCCCTTCAACAGTAGCGTCCTCTATATCCTTTATTAAAAACTTAAGATCCTTATTAGCCATTACTGCGGCCTCGCAATGATCGTGTGAAGCAAGGGGTCTTCACCCCTAAAGCTTTCTACATTTAAAATCTTGGCTTCCCTTGTCGCACCAGCCTGTGAATACTGGATACGGTCAGCTTCAGTTGGGTAGTAAGAACCCAGCTCGTCACCGCCAATAATTACCTTGACGTCAGTCGTTTGGTAAAGACCTTGGCTTTCCTTAGACGTCACGCTTGAAATTAAACCTTTCAACACAACTGATGTATCCGCACCAGTCACGGCACCTGTTGTTGGGTTGTAGGTCCGTGGTGTTGTCGTTTTAACCAGAGTTATGTCTTGGCCCCAGTCATCAAGTAATGCCTTGGGGATCGACTTGAACGTGGTGTCTACTAATGACATCTCAACCCCTCACCATACGAACTTGATAAGTGCCAGAACCTCCAAGGCAATAAGCACCAAGATAAGACTGCAGCCAAGGGTAAACGTCGAATACGTTATTGACAGTTCCAACAGCTTGGCTATCAGTGTTGTACTTGACTTGGAGGTCTCCGAGTTTGACCTCTTCGTATAACCCCTTATCGCCGGTAGTCCCTGTAATTGCGTCCGTGTCATTAGCCAGCTCAAACGCTAATAGATATGTAGCCTTTTTAATTGAGTTTGGGATTGCAGAGCAAGCTAGCTCTACGCGATCCACATGATAATTATTGCGTGGCCAACTTAAAGCTTGGCCTGAATCGCAACGATCACCATAGAAATTCAACGTGTCGATCCAGCCTGTAGCTGTGATCAAGGCACGATTTTTGTTGTCGTCTTGTTTGTTGTCCCACTGCGTTGAGCTTGGGACGGTTTCAAAATACGCGTCTGCTTCTGCCAACGTCACATAGCTGTTAGCTGTTGCGCTCTTGAGGGTGGCGTCGATTGTGGCAGCCATAAGGCAAAAAGAAGGTGGCCCCACCTAATGGTAGGGCCTTTGGTCTGATCAGGATCAGATGGTGCTGGTATCCAGCGGAGAGTTGACAGTTAACTGAACCATAGGGATCAGGTCGATGTCATAGGTGGCTGCCCACTTGTTAGCAGTAGCCAGGTTGGCGTTGGTGGGGTTATCACCAGCGTCAGACCACTTCGTGCCCATTACGTGATAGGTCGAGTGGTAGTCAACAGAAAGCACGTCTTGCTTTGAGAGGACGTTGCGATCAGCTTCAATCCGAAGCTCTTGCTGCACACCTTCAAGGATGGTGCCTGACTTAATCAGATAGCAATAGAACTCACGTTGGTGACCACCAGTGCCAGGAGCAACAGTGTTCACTGAGCTGTCGGTAACGACCCGCATTCCTGCGAATTGTCCGACTTCGCGAGCGCCAATGCCTACGCCACCACCACCCCAGGTCACTGCACCATTAGCGGCGAGTGCTGCAGTAGAGAAGGTCAGCATTCCTACCTGATAC
>Ga0181390_1000036_pt1 | contig 42962 bp, 68 predicted proteins | sample 13SPOviralmetaG_FD_130085 | JGI IMG/M metagenome (GOLD analysis project Ga0181390, IMG submission 130085) | Marine viral communities from the oligotrophic San Pedro Time Series (SPOT) site, San Pedro Channel, CA, USA - 13 SPOT_SRF_2010-07-21 | ecosystem: Environmental > Aquatic > Marine > Strait...
CCAAAGATCATTGGCGTTAGAAATATTGCTAAGAGACCAAAGATCATTGGATCTTGTAACTGTCTAAATATGATTTCCATTGTTGGGTGGTCTACCATTGTGTTGGATCCTCAAGGATAGAAACGATTTGATGACCGAGTTCTTCCCATTCAGTTTTAGTTTTGCCACGAGTTGTTTCCGCGGCTGTTCCGATACGAATTCCACTTGTCTCTTTAAAGTTTCGAGGATCATTAGGAATACCGTTCTTATTGACTGTAATACGATGTTTCTCTAAGATATCAGCAGCTTCTCTTCCACTCAATTCAGAGTCAACTAAACTTACCAATATAATATGAGAATCAGTACCACCTGATAATACACTTAATGTTTTACTATCATTTAATACTTTTGCTAATGCCTGTGCGTTCTCAACTACCTTTCTTGAGTAATCTTTAAATGAAGGTTGATTTGCTTCAATGAATGCTTGTGCTTTGGCAGCAATGATATTCATTAATGGACCACCTTGAGTACCTGGAAATATTGCTCCATTAATCTTTCTTGTATAATCAGGATTGTTCCATAATATAATTCCACCACGAGGACCACGAAGTGTTTTATGAGTTGTAGAAGTAACAACATCGGCATAAGGAACAGGATTGTCATATACACCACCGGCAATTAAACCAGAATAATGAGCCATGTCAACCATAAGTAGTGCACCAACATCATCAGCAATATCTCGAAAGGCTTGCCAATCAATTTGACGAGGATATGCACTTGCACCAGCAACGATAATATTAGGTTTATGTTCTAAAGCTAATCGAGCAACTTCATCATAATCAATTAAACCATTTTCATCAACACCATAAGTATGAGCATTAAACCATTTACCTGAAATCGTAACAGGTGCTCCATGAGTTAAATGTCCACCACTTGCTAAATCCATTCCAAGGATTGTATCTCCTGGTGTTAAGAATGCTTTATATACAGCAAGGTTTGCATTTGCTCCACTATGTGGTTGAACATTCGCAAATTCACAACCATACAATTCTTTTAGTTGGTCAATTGCTATTGTTTCAACTTCATCCATAAATTCGCAACCGTTATAATAACGTGCTCCTGGATATCCTTCTGCATATTTGTTTGTAAACTCTGAACCACAAAGTTTCATAACTGCCTTCGAAGCAAAGTTCTCTGAAGCAATTAGTTCTGTGGTTAATTTTTGGCGTGATAATTCTTTTTGATATATCTTATTGATTCTTTCGTCTAACATTATTTAATCTAAGTCCTCACTCATTTTATATTGACACTCCTTTACGAAGTGATAAAAAGTACCTATATACCTTTCGTCTTCAAAGATTTGAGGTAACACATTTGTACTTACGTTTAATTCTTTCAATTGATTATAATACATTGTGAGCCCAATGTCAAGGAATTTATACTCACCGTAGAAATCAAATGCTTTTTCTTTTGCCTTATCACAGAATTGACAAGACTTATTGCCGTATATGTATATCACGACTTTGGAGTTTTATCTTCCCAATCGTTAATGTAGTCAAGTTGTTTTGCTTGAGTCCATTCTTCAGATAATTGTTCGTTATCTTCTTTAAAGAGTTTAAGTACTTTTTCAGTATCAGCAAAATCTATATTGGTTACAGTTTCTCCTAACCATCTTTGACTGAATTCCTTTACCTCTTCAGCTTCAACAGCTTCGTGAGACCATAACTTTGCTAACTTATCAGTACAAGTTACTTCTTCATTAAACGCTTCAACAGCTTTACGTGGTAATATGTATCTTTGTTTAAATACAGAGATAGTATCCACGATTACATAATCATTCTTCATTTCTTTTTCCTATAAAAATACTAGTGCTATTAGGAACCCTACATTGAGTCCTAATGAACATGCTAATAATAAATCTTTACTAAACGGATCTCCCTTCTCCACAAATTCGATCGTTCTTCTCTCTTGCCAATCGTTCATACAATGGCTCCTCTGCCACCGCAGGAGATTTGATACACCGTCTTGTATTAAACGGTTGTCCTATCTCTCTTGCGTATACTGTCTTACCCTTATCGGGACTTTCATATATCATTGCCATAATTTACCTCAAATTAATAAACTTGCTAAAAAGAGTAACGATGCTACTATTCCTAGAAATCCAAATATAATTAAAAAACCAAATGTAAGTATAGTACCTAACGTAAGCACAGGTGGCTTATCTGGTAACTTACCTACTCCTATTAGAGCTTTAAGAACTTCCTTTATCAAAATAAAAGACTATTCATAAACATTACAGCAAACATCATACCCATAGCCGCAAGCTGAATAATCGTTGGAATCACAACACACATAACTAAAGGATTAAAATCCATCTTCATCCAATAATCTTCTTCGTGCCATTCTTTCACTTGTTCTGGAGTTGCGTTACTGTACCGCTCAATATTTTTTGTCATTATCTAACCTTCTCATAATTTTATTAATAATATTCTCAGCTTCAGGATAATCGTCCATCATGTCTACTACTTTATCAATCATATCAATATCGAGTAACATTTCGTTTCTTCTATCAACCCAAGCCTTTTGTTCTTCGTAAGCTTTACGTTCTTGCTCTAAATAATGCATATCATGCAATTTTTTAATAAAAGCATTAATCCGTATCCACTTATGATAATCTATTCTGCCGTCATCATCAAATGGTAGCTTGTCTTTTTCGCTCATTTAAATAAACCGATCCTTTCTCCCGCTGCTTTACGACGGTCATACTCTTCGGGAGTTGAAGGATAGCGCCATCCCCAAGCTGCACCCAGTGCCATAAATGTACCTGAATATGCAACCGCTTTCCAATTGCCTGTAAATACAATCATACACAATAAAGCAAATGCCATAAATCCTAACATCATATACTTTGCCTTTTGTGGAAATACTTTCTTTGTTTCCCAGTTTGTTAAAAAGGGACCAAACAGTTTATGATTGTATAACCAGTTATGCATTCTATCTGAACTCTTTGCGAAACAGTAAGCCGCAAATACAGCAGGAATACTAAAAGGAATACCTGGCATCACTACACCAATATAGGCAACTCCTAAACTTAACATTCCTAATCCGCCCCACATTATTTTTTTAATACTCATATTTTTCTTCTTTTCAATGTAGTGGTTAATCCTTTCTTAACTAAACCACTTTTGTTTTCTTTAATCTCCACAGTTTCTTTTACGTCGTTAACTTCGACCTTTAATCCACTGTCCTTTTCTTTAATCTCCATATTCATTATTTGACTATTATCAACTAACGGTTTAAGTGGAGTTTCACGTTCACGTTTAAAGGCTGCTGTGCTTACTATTAATAACATTATTGCCAAAGGATCAAATACGAATATAATTATAAGTATGATCCATCTGACAGCATTGTCATAATATTCTTCTGCCTCAGATCCGTAAATCATATCAGCGATATATTTAACAGGTCCGAGTTCTGATTCTTGTTCTAACTGAAGTCTCTGTATAGGTAACTTCTGTTCGTTATATTTTACAATATTTACTACTGCTTTGTCAATAGTTATTGCTAAATTATTTCTTTCTTCTGTTTGACGACCATTGACATAGTTACGATCTTCAGGTCTTGATGTTTGTAATACGTAATCTAATCCTTTAATTCTTTCTTGTGCTGCATTTAGTTTTGATTGCTCTGCTTCTATTCTTGTATCAATGATACTTGCTTCGAGAGAATATGTATCTCCAGTTAAAGCAGAATCAATATGAGCTTTAGAAAGGAATCCAAATATACCCATACTTGTAATTAACATTAAGACAATAACAGCGGCTGTAAAATAACCACGAACTAAATTATTGATTCTATCCCATTCGTAATGTAACCATGCCGCGGAGACAAGTTTACCAAACTCTAACACTGTTGCCATAATCGCAATACCTACAAAGGCACCGCTAAAGATTGTCATTAAACCGACAATACTAAAGTATGCAGCAGTAGATGCTAAAGTAAGTGAAGTAAACAGTGTTAACCATTTCATTCTGAGTACCTCCAATTTACATCACTGTGTTTTTGTTCGTCTGCTCGAACTTTCTTAATCATATCTTTCAGTGTTGCATTTGGTTTCATATTATAATAATCTATTGCTAATTGAGGAGCAGGTGGATTTTCCATTCTGCCTAATTCAATTTCACTAATATAATCGGTGTAACTACGAACAGCTTCTGTTTCAAAATAATGAACCATTCGATGAGCGGTCTTTGGAAAGAATACATACATAAGGAAATAGAAATTCCAAAAGATTCCTTGGGCTATTAATATTAACCATCTTTCAAATACATTTGGCTTTGCGATTTCAATAAAGAACATTAAATGCATTCTTTCATTTTCAGCTTCTTCAAGCAATTCACGAATCATCGGACCATATCCTGTTTGCATTTTTCGTAAACTTTTTAAATGAATCCACATTCCTGCGACCATGCCGGGAACGCCTGCTATCGTTTCTAGAACAACTGCTCTATGTCCGTATCTTTTGGCAAAGAATGTATCGGCAAAGAACCGAAAAAACTTTGTCATACTTTTCGCAAACGTATCTTTCATAATATTATTTATTTGAAGTAATCAAATGTCTCTTTGAGTCCAACTATTAGGTCTTCCATCATACCATTAGTATGTAAGGGAGTAGGTGTAATTCTGAGTCGTTCAGAACCAACATCGACTGTTGGATAATTAATTGGTTGCACATATAATCCATGTTCGTTTAATAACCTATCTGACATTAGTTTACATTTCTTTGCATCTCTAACCATGACTGGCAATATATGAGTGCAACTGTTTGGATGAAGCTCAATATCATTATCAATAAACAACTGTCTTAATGTATTTGCTCTTTCCTGATGTGTCTCTCTTAAATCGTTATGATCGGATAGATACCGTATGCTGGCAATTGCGCCTGCAGCCATAACAGGTGACATACTTGTTGTAAAAATAAATCCACTTGCGACTGATCGTATAGCATCAAGAACAATACTATCACCAGCAATATAACCTCCATGACAACCAAACGCTTTTCCCAAAGTTCCATTTACAATATCTACTCTGTTTAATATATTTAATTTTTCGCAGTAACCTGCGCCATGTTCACCGTATAGTCCAACGGCGTGTACTTCATCTATATATGTAATTGCATTATACTTATCTGCTAAATCACAAACAGCTTCAATAGGAGCAACATCTCCATCCATACTATATACAGATTCAAATACAATACATGGAGTATACCCTGCTTCTACAGTAACTTGTAAACATTCTTCTAAAGATTCCATATCATTATGTTGAAATATATGTTTATGAGCGCGACTATGTTTCATACCCATAATCATTGAGGCATGATTTTTATTATCGGAAATAAAACAGATATCTGGAATAATACGAGATAAAGCAATCAGCGTCCATTCGTTAGCAACATATGCTGATGTAAATAATAATCCGCTTTCTTTTTGATGAAGGTTTGCTATTACAGATTCAAGAGTAACATGATAATGAGAGGTACCGCCAATATTGCGAGTACCCCCACTACCACTTCCTGTCTTTAACAATGCGGTTTGCATTGCGTCAATTACATACTTGTTTTGTCCCATACCCAAATAATCATTTGAGCACCAGTTAACAATTGTCTTAGGAGAGTAAGGTGAATACCAAGTTGCCTTTGGAAAGTTTCCTTTATCACGAACTATGTCGTTAAAAACTCTGTATTTACCTTCGTCCTTTAAAGTGTCAACTACTTTATGGAAATGTTTATGATCTATCATTTTCTACGCCTTAAGCTGCGTAGGCATCGTCCCAGCTTCCTTCTAAACCAGCAACCTCATATTCAGTTACACGATTTTCGAAGAAGTTTGTATGGTCAGCACCATTCAGTACCCATTCCAACCAAGGTAACGGATTTTCTTTTACCTTGAAGTTTGGTTTCATGCCTAATTGTAATAATCTTCTGTCCGTTATATATTTTATATATTCTTTTACTTCGGATTTTTCAAGGCCTTCAATATCACCCATAGCGTAGGCAAGATCAATGAACTTATCTTCAAGGTCAACAATGTCTTTTGACATTTCATAAATTTCTTTTTTGAACGCATCGTCAACAACACGACTATGTTCTTTTACAAAAGCTTTAAATAATTTAGAGTTACCTTCAACGTGAATTGATTCGTCTCTAATACTCCATTCTACTACTTTACCCATACCTTTCATTTTACCGAAACGTTGAAAGTTAAGTAACATAACGAAAGAAGCAAATAAAGCAACACCTTCATTGAATACAGATTTTGCTAAAGATAGACCAAGACCGCGTAATGTTGCCGTGTCTGCCTTTCTCATATATTCAATCTTATCAGCCATTTCTGTATAGTCTAGGAATGCATGGTATTCAGAATCAGGTAAACCTAATGTTTCATTCAATAACGCATAAGCACGTTGATGAATACCTTCTCTTGCTGCAAATGATCCTAACATATTACGAACTTCGTTATTCTTAAACTTAGGAATAAATTGATCGTAATAGTTTTGTCCAACGGCAACATCTGATTGAGTAAATAGACGTAAGATGTTTGTAATATAATCTTTTTCTATTTCGTTAATCTTACCACCTTTCCAATCGGCAACATCTTCAGACAGATCAAGTTCATCTTCAATCCAATGAGCCTTTTCATGTCTTGTTGTAATTTCAACAGCCCAAGGATAGTGAAACGGTTTGTATGTTTCAGAGAACTCTAAAAGACCACCTTGTTTCTTGACTAACTTGTCTGCTATTGCCATTAGGTCGTTGTATGTACCTATATGTTCGTCGTTAATATAAATCTGAGGTACGGACCTTACTTCCTTACCGTTCGATACTCTTTGATAAAAAGCAAGTCTTTGCTCCTCATCGTCTAATACTACCTGAGTATATCCAATCCCATGTTGACTGAACCAGGCCTTTGCCTTTTCGCAAAAAGGGCAATTGGATTTCGTGTAAATTAAAACTTCCATTTCGTTTATCCTTGGCATGCTACGCATTCATCTTGTTCCTCTTCTGATTTCCCGAATTGTACTGCGTTTGTGTTAATAATGTCATCTAACTTTTCGCGTTTCACTTTCTCGGAAACGTTTTCTGCTTTGTTAGAAGATTCTGTTCTTAAATAATATAGTCCTTTACATCCTTGTTCCCAAGCTTGATAATGTACTGTATGTAAGTACCTCTTATCAGCTCCTGCTGGAAAAAAGATGTTTAAAGATTGTCCTTGGCATAAATACTTTTGTCTGTCTCCTGCTAGCTTAATTAATGCATGTTGATTTAATTCTATTGCTGTCTTGAAAACATTCTTTACATGATCATCTAAGAATTCTAGATGCTGTACTGACCCACCATTTGTAATAATAGTTGACCATACTTCATCTGTATTTTTGCCTCGTTCTTCCAATACCTTTTCAAGATATGGATTTCTATTTAGGTGACTACCCACCCTTGTTCTCGAAGTAAATGCGTTTGCCTTCCAAGGTTCAATACTTGGTGAGGTATCTACAATCATAGAACTATTTGCGTTTGGAGCAATTGCTAACATATGAGCATTACGACGTCCTGTGCCTTTCATATCTGGTGCTTCACCACGACGTTTACCCATTTCTTCAGTTGCTTCAACCGACTTTTGTTTGATATATTCAAAGATCTCTTCATTTGCTTCAACGGCTTCACTACTCTCAAATGCAATTGAATGTCTTTGAAAATAAGAATGCAATCCCATTGCACCGAGACCTAAAGATCTTTCTTGTTGAGCAGAGTATCTTGCTTTACTAATTTCATCACCTGCATTATCAATAAAGAACTGTAATACATTATCCAGGAATACAATAAGGTCTTTAACCATATTAGTATCTTTCCATTCGTCATACATTTCTAAATTAACTGAAGATAAACAACATACCGCTGTTCTTTCTTCGTTGGTCACAAGGTGTATTTCATTACATAGATTAGATCCTTTAATTGATAAACCTAAATCCTTTTGAGCTTGAGGTAATGCTGCATTAGCAGTATCAATAAAGTTAACATAAGGTTCACCTGTTCGGTACCTTGTTTCTAATATAAGTTCCCATAGTTTACGAGCATCAGTCATTTCACGAACTGATTTATCATTAGGATCTAATAAACCCCATTGTTTGCCGTCACGTACTGCTTCCATAAATTTATCAGATAAATTAACGGCATGATGAAGATTTAAATTCTTTCTGTTTACGTCTCCTGTAGGAATACGCATATTAATAAATTCTACAATATCTGGATGGTCAATATCCATATAGGCTGCATAAGAACCTTTTCTTGTTCTGCCTTGACGATAAGCAACCATATCAGCATCAACGGTATGTAAGAATGGCATAGGACCTGGAGCCTTTTTAGATACTGCTCGAATATCAGACCAATGACCACCTACTCCACCACCTTTAACAGATAACCATCTTAACTCTGCTGTATGGTCAATTAATCCATCTAATGTATCAGGTACATATGTTAAGAAACAACTAATAGGTAATGCTTTTGCTTTCTCTCCTTTTAAGACTGCATTAGAAAGTACAGGAGAAGAATACATAAAGTATCCTTGAGATACATAATCATATATTCTTTGTGCAAGTTTTAAATTACCACCACAGAATGCAACAGCTGCTCGAGCATAAGCCATTTGCGGAGATCTTTCATCGTCTCTACAATAATAGTCTTTCAATAATTTAAATGACTGTTCTCCTAATTTCTTATCTCTGCTTGTCTGTATTTCAATTCCTAAATGCTGCATTCTTTACTCCGTTATTATTCTTGTACATATTCTTTGGTTAAGGGAAAGATATTGGTAATTACTCTTGCGCATTCTATAGCAAGATCCATATGTTCTAGCTGAGTACCGTTACCTGATCGTAATTCAATATAATGAATCCATGATCTTAGTGTACCATTAACATATAATCTTGAGACTGTATTGCCTTCTGGTAAAACCGCTCTTGCTTGTTCTTTTGCGATTCCTTTATCAATTGCCCATTTATATAATTTTTCTGTTTCTCGAATGAAGGTCTTTTGTTTCATTCTCCAATCTTCTGCTATTCTTCGCTGTTTCTCATCGTCCGTATCAATAGCAATACTATTCTGACGATTCTTTGGATCTTGAAACCTTGCCTCACGAGTTACCATTTCTAAATCTTCTAATGGGTTTGCATATCGTTGACTAAATTCCTGAAAGGAGAAACTACGATGTCTTAATAATTGACGAGCAATATCTCTCGTTGTTTCTACTTCTAAACAAACACTGACCATTTCCAAAGGAGACCAATGTTTGTGTTTGATTAAATAATTAACAAGCTTACTATTTGTTGTTGTGTTGTTTTGATTATTAGGATTACTAACTCTTGCGCAATACGCGACCAAACCTAATAAAGAATTATCTCCATCAAGTTGTTCAGAGGGAGACCCTACTATCGCAGGTGCTTGACTATGACTAATCAATTTTACTTTCATTATATACTATGTCCTTTTCCATTGTTGAAATTTCAATTTAGCTTCCAAACCTTTATATGTTATTGTTCTCATTAAACTCTCAACGCAAGATATACTTCCATCAAGAACCATTTCATTAATATCTTTGCCAGGTACATTATGTGGCCATATCACAATACTGTGACCTGCATCAATTACACGTTCCATCCTTTTGTGAATCTCTAAATTACGAGGTTCAGCATCAAAGACGAAGACTGCATTATCCACCCTTTCGAGCGAATTGGTATTACCATCTGCTCCATTCATTGCGATTGCATTTGATAGAAACATACTATCAAGTGCTCCTTCAACTACATAATACTTTTCGTTAAAGTTTACTTTGTCGAGTCCATACAGTTTAGGTACTTCTTCGAACATAATAGTAATATAACGAAGGAATGCGTCAGGATCCATAGATCTTGCCGATACTCCGAAACAATTGCCGTCTTTATCCAAGAACGGTATTACAAGTCGAGATTCGTCTTTCTTAACGTTCTCAAACTTATTTGGTACTATGCCGTTAATCCATTCTTTAAACTTAGGAGCAAAGTAAAGTCGATAATGGTGCTTAGAAGGAATAGACCTTTTATCTATATATTTCTTTACTGGGTGGTTATAATCAAGCTGGCTGATTTTTTTTAACTTTTTTAATGGATCCGTATGAGAGAATTTTGGTTCTTCGAATTTGGTGGACTCTAGAGTTGATGTTTCTGTTGAGATCGTATTATTGGCTTTACCTATGAACTTTTCTGCCACATAATCGTTGTATGCTAATGGGTCAACTGCCTTAAGAAAATTACCGAAGATATGACTTGCACCGCAATTATGACAATAATAAAATAACTTATTCTCGCGTTCAAGAAGCCAACCACGGGCTTTAGATTTGTTCTTTTTTGAATCGCCGCATAGTGGACAACGAAAGTTGATCTTATATGGGTTTGTATTTTTGATACGATATCGGTCGAGACGACCAGCTAAATGCTGTGCGTACTGAATATCAACAAAGTCTAGCATAATATAAAAATCCGAAAAATCTGTTATTAGTGTATATTATAACAAATAATTAGCAGCTTGTCAACCAAATATTTTAGGAATATCCAATTTGGTGATTATGAATATAAGAATAGCTCCCATACCCATCATGTACCATTTCCAACGATCCAGGCTGGTTACTCTACCTTCCATCTCCGATATACGTTTATCGAGATTACCGTTTAATTTACCTAACGCATCCATGATCTCTTGATTGCGTTCTTTACGATGAGCTGCGTTGTTATCAGATAGTCTTTGATGATCTTCTCTTGAAGAAGCTCTATACTGTTCTAATCTGTCGTGAACTATTGCCAAATCCTTTGCTGTATCAAATTTGGTTTGTTCTATTTTAATGTCAAGATTTTCTATCTTGTCTGCAACACCGTTAAGTATCTCGTGTTGAACGGCAATACGCTTATCGCGTTCACCTGACTTTTCGATGATGTACTCGTACTTAGAGAAAAACTTCTCTATTTGTTTGATGTCTTTTTTGATTAACGCAACATCGGTTTTTACACCAGAAAGATTCTGATCTATATCGCTCATAGGCTTGGTATCCATTGTGGAATTATTATATCACAAAATCCATTATTAGTCAATGGATATTTATAACTAACCCGACCTAAATAATGACATTCTGAAAATAAAGTAGTTTTATTTTTTCTCCACTGCAAGACCTGCAGCAGGTTCGTCATCAATCGTTACATTTCTGTAATAAACTATGACTTCTCCGAGTTCACGAATGTATCTTCTTAACTCTTGAGTGTTCTGGGACATCATTTTATAATCACCAACCGTCATTGCCACAAATACAACATCACCATTATTTTTCTTTTTCATTTCATCTAGGAAACGATCTAGGTATGTATATCCTACAGGCCAATCTGGATGTTCTCTTTCTTCTAAGGTACAATCCTTCGGCCTTTTGGTTTTAGGTTTTCCATCGTCATCTATCTCACCCGTAGGTAGACCTTTACAAGGATTCGTAATGATTGCTTCTGATACAACATACCACTTTGGATTTGCTAAATCAATAGGACGAGGTAACGTAGGTTGGATAATTTCTATCTTGACTGGTTTTGTTACGATCTCAACTTGTTTAGTACCAAATACATTTTGTAAGGTACTACAACCGCTAAGGAACGTCAGGAGAGTCAAGGTTGCTAATAGCTTTACTGTCATTCTCTATGTCCTCAAATACTGCCTGGGTACCATTATTGAATCTTAATTCCATAAGGCCAGGTTTCGCGGTTGCGAGTTTATCAAAATTGTGTTTACTAAATATCGCAAGATACTGATCTTTCTCTTGTTCTATTACATTGTAATTACGTTGTAAGTTGGATAACGATTGACCTTGTCTCTCATAAGATTCTTGCATTGCAGCCATAGTTGCTTTTTGTTCAGCAACAGCAGACTCCAATTTAATGGCGTTCTCTTTAAGAGTTACGTTTTCGTTATATAGCCAATAACCACCTAAACCGAGAACCAATATAATTCCTATGAATAATTGGTTAAACATTTTACTGTTCTTCGGTAGGTTCTTCTACTGACTCTACTTGTTGTCCTGAATGGACATCAACTTCATCGGCTACGATTCCTTCAATACCTTCAGGCTCTGCGGCTACTTCAGGTTCTGCGGCTACTTCAGGTTCTGCGGCTAATCCTGCCATTGTTTCAACTTCTGCAACTGCTGGATTTTCATCAGTCATATCTTGGTACTTCTGATTTAACGCAGTTCTTACTCGAGATGTCATCTCATCGTCAAAAGCCTTTTTAAGGTTTAACGGATTGTTATCTAACGCTTGTGAAATTATATCATTTACTGGCATGTTTCTTCTCCATATTATATTGTAGTAAATTTATTTATACATTCTCTAAACGAGCCATTAATCTCTCTGCTCGATTAGTTACTTGTTTGTGCCATCGAGAATCTCTACCCTCAACAGCGGCTTCTTTCCAATCTCCTTTGAGAATGGCTTCGTGCATTTTCTTAAACTTGCTTAGTCTGGTTCTACCCATATTAAACATCATGTTAACCAGGATCTGTTGCACTTCGTCTGGTAAATCTTCAAATATCCCATCTTCGTATAAAGCATTACATTCTGAGATGGCGAGGTCAAGGTCACGCTCGAAGCAGTCCTTAACTCGTTCTTCATCAACTGGAGTTCCGACAGCAGCGCCGAATTCAGCATCGGATTCGAGTACCAAGTGGCCAACTCCGAAAGTAGGGTATCCCAGGTGATCGTGATAGATTTCATACACCACACCCTCGTCTATTTTTAATTGTTCAAAGACAGCTTCTCTGTCTAATTTTGTATCTCTAAAAAACATTTTGTTCCTCTCTATGTTAACGTTGTTATGTCAACAGTGGATGTACCTTGAAATTCTAAAAGGCTTGCCACTTTGTCTATCGCACTATTGGCAGAATTGATAACGTTATTATAATAATCATCGCCGCCTGCATATTCATATCCCCACAAACCAATATTAACTGCGGTGTCTGCTGTGGTTACTTTCGTTACTTCTGTATTTGCACGATCTTCAGCTGTTAAATTAGCAACCATAGGCTGTACCGAATATATTGAACTTCCTACTGATACATCATAAGTTTTAACATTAAGTGTTACTTTCTTAATGACATTATCAGAATCAAATTTAAGTACTTCTGCTAATTCAAGTACCTTATCATAACTAGGCATAGTTATTAACTAATCATTTCAAATTCAGCGGACTTGTTCATAAATGAAATTGCCCATCTGTCATCAGAATCAATAAAGCAATAATGGATTTTACCTTTATCAGGTCCATCTACTACTTCCCAAATCCAACATACAAATCCTGGTTTGATTTTCTTATCTTCTGATGAGATTGTTTGAAAGAAAGTTTTCATGCGATGTTGAGCATTCCAAAAACGACCATAACGGATTTCTTCCGTATTCCAAATTTCTTTGTACTTGGCTTGAACGTCTTTGTAATCTCTTCCGATTACATGTCTCTTTTCTGCCTTTTTACCAAAAGGAACAATTCCCATTCCGAGAACCTTTACTTTTCCGTCATAAACAGGCAATCCTGAAATACCATAGTTCTTTGCACTACGGCCTTTCCACATAGGTGTTACAGTTGTTCCAACTTTTAGTTTGGCAACGGTAACTTTACCTTCGTCTAATTGTTCTTGTTCCCATGCATTAAATGATTTCATATCTTTTCCTTTAATTAACCAGCAGCTGATCCCATTTGTTGTTTTGCTGCAGCACGCTCTTTATCGCGTTCTTGTTTACGTTTCTCACGCTCTTTTTCGACTTCGTCTTGAGCTTTTTGTCTTTCAGCCTCCGAAGCGTGCTTTAGTTTAATTCTTTCTTTTTCTTTGTCTTGACGATCTTTCATCAAGTCAAGTTCAGATGCTTGTCTTGCTTTTAATTGAGCTTGAGCAACAGCATCTTCTTTAACATTAACCGTACCCATAATATCTCGAATACGCTTCTTGTGTTTCTTTTGATTCTTTTTAGAAACTCCTGGTTCTCCATCAGGACCTACTCCTAAGCCGGCAATATTTCCACCGCCGACATTATTCGTAGGTTCTTCTTCGATTTCTCGTTTTGCTGCTTCAGCAATTAAAGAACCATTTTCTTCAACGAATCGTTCCAAAGATTTTTCTATATCTTCTTCAACTGATTCTTCTGTTAAATAGTTTGTGGCTTCAACTCTTTGTTGCTCACGTATCAACCATAAAGCTGATGCATATGATGCTAACTTAGTTTGACCGCCAGGAAGTTTAGCAAGTAGTTTCTTCAGATTAAGAATCATTTGGTCAAAGTTACCAAACGCCGCTTTCTGCGCATTCTTCGAGAAGTCCTTACGTTTGATTAGGATATTACCCTTATCATCAATAATCCCTTCTTTATATGCAGCCCACTTATTAAAGGGTGTCACCAACCTTTTGATAAATGAGTATACTAAGAATAAATCTACTACCATTTAAATTTCCCTCAACCTTTGTATTATAAACTCATCACCAGTTATTGACTCTGAGCTTATTCCAATTTCATCATATACTAATACTTCTGGCATAAAATTCAAATACTCTACGAATGGTTTTAAATATTCGTGATATTCATGCAACCGCATAAATAACATATTTGTTGCCGCCTGTCCAAACACATTGAATATTACAATGAGATGGTTCAGAATTAACCTTTCTTTTAATTCGTCATCTTGTCTATAACGACTCAGAAGTTTACGGAGATATTGAAATCTCTTTATATCTTCTTCGAACTCTGACAACTCAGTACACTGAGGATTGTCATAGTGTTTCATCGCGTAAAGCAGAAAGGTTGATTCTGTCAAATTCATAACAATAAAAGGCTAACTATTTAAAGTTAAGCGTCAGCTACAACTGTATCATCACCTGTACCGTCTACACCTAAGTCACCAGCATTAGCTGCTGATACTTTCATCGGAACTAAGCATTCCGCGAAGTGACGGCCATTGGCTGTATGATATAACCACCAACCTGGTCCTTTAAGACCTTTAGCTCTGTTAGCTGCGACGCCTGCTTCTGTTAAGTCAACAAAGACTGCATTGTCTTCGTCGTTTGACTTATTAGTATTGCCTGCGGCAGTTTCGAGCCACTTTGGTACGCTAGCTGCAGCGTCTGTTTTTCCCCATAGTGCCATTGTTATTCTCCTAATTTATTATTTTAAAACTTTATAAAGTTCATCAACTAATTCGGCTTTCTTTTTTCTTTTGTCAAGTTCAATACCTGCTTTACGACCTTCTGTCTCAAGGTCAGCTTTTGTTAGTTTACCTAACGCAGCTTTAGTAACCTTAGGACCTTTAGCAACAGCAGCCTTCTTTGGCTCCTTTACTGGGTCTACTTTAGCAGGAGTTTCATCTTTACAAAATAAGCCTTTAATCCAATCAATCAAAAACATAATTTACTCCTATTATATAATAGAATTAACTACCGCAATTACTGGCAGCTAATTTCTTTTTCTTTGGCTCAAGAGTATCTGAAGCTTCAGTATCCTCGGCCTTTTCGTTGTCTCCTTTCCAGTTCTTGTCTACGTAATCAAAGAATTCTTTTTTCTTCTCATCGCTTTCAAGTTCTGCTGGACTTTCGACTCCAAACTTTTTTAATGCTTTTTTGAAGAATTCTTGATATTCAGAATCTTCTTCGTTTTGTAAACGAGCCATAATCTTTTCTTCGATTTTGCTCTCGATAATTTCTTTCCAACTAGGCATTTTATTTTCCCCTGTGTATTGTTCTGGTAATGACTTTAAAAATTTCATTATATCTCTATTACTACCAAAGACACTCAATTCCATTCCTGTTGATGTCTTTTTAGTAAACGGATTAAGCTTTGCACTCTTGGCAAGCTTTAAAGCGTTTTTATAGCTCTTATCGTCCATATCAACTAATTTAAAACTTCCGTCAGCCATTCCTTATTCCTATTATTATATGTTCTATGTTTATTTATAACAGTTTCGTTATCCGAATCTGTAAATTATCAATGCCTTTAATCAAACGATGGTATTCACCTTCTTCGATCTTAAATCTTATTCCTGGTTCTAATAACAATGGTAAACAATTTTCTGGTTGAAATTGCCAACCATTTCCTGATATAACTTCAACCATGCGGTCTTCTTTATCTCTGTGCCAAACAAACTCTGCCTGATCTTCATTAATATCAAATGTACGAATATCACCAATATCCGTATATGGCTTACCAGAAATAACTACCACCTCCCTTGAGACCAAGTTCCTTTGCATACTTAGGTAATCGACAGGCCCAGTATCCTGCAGACATTTTATCTGTTTTAGTATCGCAATTGTGTCTGCTTGCGAAATTCTTAGCTGCGTCTCTATCATTGATTTTAGCAGTAAGCCCACCTTTCTCATCACCGAACTCAATCTTTTTGATATTACCTGTGTCAGGGTTTCTAACATAGACAACATACTTCTTATCTCCACTCGAACGTTTAGGTGTATTTAATTCTGGTTCTTCTTCCAATTCAATCATAGGACTTTCTAAAGGAACAGTAACTCCTTCATATAATCCAAAGCCTTCATGTTTCCACTCTGTAAATTTTTTCATTAGTGATCCGATTTGTCGTTTCTATCTGTTTTGTTTGATAATATAAATCGTCTGTTTGGATTGACTGCAATTTTGAACTTAGTCATTAACTTTCTATTCACTAACATTTCTGATGCAGTATCTTTTAATGACAACGCGATTTCAGCAATATGTTTCTTGTTATTGAAAAAGATCTCATGTTCAACTACAGGTCTTGTATCAAATGGTTTTTGACCACGAGTTGGTTTTGAGACATATATTACTTCACTCTCAAACTTATAACCGTTCTTTTCCCAAAATACCTTTTTACCTTTTGTTTCCATTTTATCAACATGGAGCATACTTGCCTTTGCACTGTTACCAGAATCAAACTTTGCACGTACAGGATTCTTTTCCATACCTTTAAATATAATCGTTTCAATATAACCTGCTTCTTGTCTAAAGATTGGTCTTCTATTGACATCCTTAGAAAAGAATTGTATAATTGTCTCTACAACTTTCTTATCAGATACTTTACCTTGTTTCTCTTCTGTCCAAGGATCGTAACCTTCAAAGTGAGAACGAATACCTGGAGAACCATTTACTTCAATAATATAAGGATTACCTTTCTTATCAACAAAATGATCTACTCCACAATATACAGCTCCTGTTGCTCTTGCGGCTGCTTTAATTACTGCGATCTCTTTCTTTGATAAATCGTATGGTTCTGTTGTTGCACCTTGGTGAACATTGTTTCTAAAGTCTTTGTTATCTGGTGCTTGTATTCTTTCTGCTGCTGCAATAATTTTACCACCAACAAGTAGTGTACGAATATCTGATTTCATTTCAAAGAATTCTTGTATTAATAAATCAGCATCGTATTTCCATAACGATTGACATACACCTGTTAAAGATGACATACTATCAATCTTCATTACACCAACACCTTGAGTACCTTTTAGTGTTTTAACAATAACAGGGAACTTTCCACCAACTCGTTTATGAGCGTCTTCAATTGAATGTTCGTTGGGTATAGATGATGTTCTTGGAATCGGTATATTATTACGACCTAACAATAATGCGTTGGACATTTTGTTATCGCAAACTAACATAGATTCTAAATCATTAACAAGTAAGAAACCAATATCCTGTAGAGAAGATACGAATGCTTGAGAGGTAAGCGTTCCGATTGCACCTGCTCTTACAAATACAATTGAGTTATGAGTTTCTATTTCAATATCTTTATTCTTGCCGTCAATATTACGAATCTTTACAGTTCCAATATCAATATCGGAATCGGCAATCCATGCTTTTGATATATCAACGAAATCAAATTTAATATCTCTCTTAACAGAAACTTCTTCAACAATATCAGCAAAGGTTCCGTCACCATCTCCTGTACCTAAGACAACCACATGCAGTTCGTTATAAGGAACAACTTCTGCTTCTTCCTCGAGAGGGAGTGGGTTTCTTCTGTACTCAGATATAGATTTCATAATATTAAATTCAACTAATTTACTTCTTGCGCTTATTCGCAGGAAGGCTTGCGTCTAATGCAGCTTCAACTTCTTTATATTGCCTAATGTATTGCATAGATCCATATTTCACTTTGTTTAGTTTAGAAAGTTCTCTTTTAACTTTAGGATCTTTTGATTGCTTCATATCAGACAGATCGTATCTTGCGTTAAGTTCACTTAGGTTAGTAGATTCTTCAACGTATTTCATCATGAATTCGTCAGTTTCATCTGAGTCATCAGTTTTAATTTCACCGTTATCCATTGCCCATCCGATAATATCGTCTTCAGCTTTTTGGTCTAAATCTCCACCTCTTTGATACTTTTCTATTGCGCGTCTATGTTTTGTTATTATTTGTTTCCATTCTCTATCACGTGGAAAATGTTTAATTACATTATTGATATTCTCAAGTAATTCAGGAAAGATATCTTTAAGATCTCCATCGTCCATCATATAAGCATCGCCTTGTAGGAATGCAACAATATCAGCTTTCTTGCCAGTAATGTCAGCCGTCTGACTGCCTGTCTTTTTAATTTTAATATTGTGTTGTCTTTGCGACTTGTTAATATCAGATGAACTTCCAATATAGTCAATATCAATCTTAGTAGTTTTGTTTGGGCTTCTGAGTCTCAACTTTTCAGCCAATACAGATTCGTCCAAACTAATTGTTACTTCTTCTTCGAGTGATTCGTTATGAGGATAACCTTTTAATGGAACTGGTGAAGGTACCAAAGTTTGTTTGATTTTTTCATAAGTTAATTTTGCTAACTTTTCTTTGAACTCTTTAGTTCTTGCATCAATGGACTTTTTAACTTGTGCGTCCAATCTTGCTTGTCTATTATCTTCCACGTTTATCCTCCGAATTCGTGTCCTGCGACTCTCTTCATTTGTTTCTTAAACTCAGCAAAGTCAGGTTTTGATTTATATAATTTGATTGATAGATGGTCTTTATCTTTGCCTTTAATGCGCCAATTGTAACCATCCTTCTTATGTTCTGGTTTTGTTGTTTTTACAACACGTCTTTGGAATCCATCTTCCCAAGATTCGGATCCTTCTGATAATTGTTCATCAACCATCAAAGCTAAGATATGGGAATCTAATCCATACTGATTCGCAATCCTGCCTGCATAATATTCTTTTCCGTGCCTTGGTTTAGGACCATGCTTATACATGATTTCTTTTACTTTAGCAACAGCTTGCCCATACTTCTTTTTAAATATAGTATCAGCTGCAATCTTTTTAATTACTTGCTGTGTTGTTAATTCTTCAGTTTGATTTTCTTCAGGTACGCAATTAGGAACCATCTTGTTGCCTTTCTTTTTCATGCCTACTTTTTTGTAGCCAACCCAGCAACCGTCTGCTTCTTCAATAGATTCTAAAATGTCTCTGAAGGTTTTCATATTTCTATTTAAGCCTTACTGAATAAACAAATGGTCTTTTAGGATCTGCTTGACCTACTCTAACTGCTTCACCGTAATATAAATCTATTGGGTTATTAGTATCTAACTCATTAGGTTGTATATCTTTTACGGATTGACCACCAGCAATTTCTTTTTGAATTGCTATAGAAGTATCTTTTGCGAATTTAGTATAGTTTTTACAGAATTCTTTAGAAACTTGAAGCTGTTCTTTCATAGTTGTTTCAGCATCTTCTAAATATTCTGCCCTAAACGAAAGTAGGATCTTATCTCCACTAATTTTCTGCGTGGTGCCTTCGGATTGTAAATCAAAATAACTAGATTGAAGTCCAATTAAAGTTGCTTCATAATCATCTCTTGCTTGTTGCGCTTCAAAAGCTTTTAGATTCTTACAGCCTTTAACCTGAAACTCAAGGTCAAACCCTCTTGCTTCTGTTAAAGCATTACGCATTCTCTCGTATAACTCTTTTTCTAATTCTTCTTTTACCTGAAGTGGCTTATTAGCAATAGCATCTTCAATTATTTTTTTAATACTCATTTTATTATCCTTTATATTTACCATCTACGATGTCGTTAAATAATTTTTTAACTGCTGTTCTTGCAGCTGCAGGACCAACTTTATATTTCTGTTCTAAACTTTTAGAGATACCTGTTAAACCAGTAATACCATCAGAACGACCATCTTTCATAAAGTCCATGATATCTTTTTCTAATTGTTTTTGATTTGGTAAACTTTCGTTGATTTCTTCTTCAACTTCGTCTTCCTTAATTAGTTTATCTACATTCAGACCGCTTTTAAGATTACCTTTACTATCTATTGCCTTAGGATACATTTTAGCAATTAGATCATTATAACCTACAAGTATATTTAATAAGTCAGCTTGGATTTCTTTTGTTGAAATACCTCTAATTACTTTCTTAACTGCAGCGAGGTTACCTTGAGCAAGAGCACGAGATACTGCCTGATAGTCTTTCTTATCTTGACCGGTTTCTTTATTAGAGAGTCTTGCTACATTCTTAGTAGCTAAAGTTAAGTCTTGATTGTAATTTTCCATAACGACAGTATGTGGTCTTCCATTGATATGAACAATAGGATTACCATTCTTATCTACGTTACCGTCCCATACTCCGTCTTTATGAGCCTTTCTGGCTTTCTTAACAAGAGGGTGAGTTTCTAAACTCCTTACCTCAGCTAACGATTCTCTAAATGATTTCATTATTATCCAAACCTCTTTGCGAATGTTTTAAGATCAATAGTTTCAATAGAACCAAACTCATCAATTACTTTATACATAAGTTTGCCTCTCATATCAATTGCCATTGCCTGATAATATTTGGTTCCAGATCTTAAACCGCTAATCTCTGAACCGTAAATATTTAAATGTTTAATCTGTGGGGCTTTTTTAATTTCTTGAAGTTCAGCATCTTCATCAAACATACCTGAAGCTTTCATCATGGCAAGTGCATCTTTCTTTGCCTTTTCCATATTTTGCTTATTCATTTTTTCAACGGCTTTCTTAATCATAGCAAGTCTTTTCTTCTTATCCTTTTCAGACATTGCTTCATCAACTTTACCGTATGTAATACAAGGATCTTGACCACAACCACAATTCTTTTCTTCTGGAAGTTTCATTGCGAATTGTTGATCATCTTCAACTTTTCTTGCGAATTGAACAACGTATTGTCCTGGTTTTGCTTTTGGGTACATCTTTTTAAATACTTCTTCATGTCCCATAATAAACGACACGAGATCTTCAATAATAACAGTATCAAGCTTTGCCATATACTTAGCAGCTTCTTTGTGTTTATTTTGAGATATCATTTTAGCAACATTTTGAAAATCACGTTTATCACCACCTGTCTCTTTACGAGCAGCGTCGTTAATTTCTTTTGCTAAATCTTTGGATTCTTTTGAAAGGTTTTCGCTGATTACATCAACGCCTTCTAATACTTCTCTGAATTTTTTCATTTTTCGTTTCCTTGCTGGTTTCTCTGCCGGAGTATCTGTTTGTAATTTGGCTCGAGCCTTATCGGTTCCCCAATCTCCAGCTCCACCAGTTTCGTTTATATTATTTATATCATCCATCTATTTAACTTTATCAGCCAAGTCTTTATCAGCTTTACCCCAAGTACCAGGTGATTTTGTAGCAAAACTATTTACTCTTGCCAATCCCCATTGTACTGGAGTTGTACCAGGTCTATGACCTGTTCTCCAAGCAGCAACACCACGATCAAACACTTTCTTCAATATTGCATAAGGCATTCCTGATTTCTCAGCCTTATCCTTTAATGATTTTTCAGGGTTTGATTTTTCAGATACAAATTCTACTTGCTCCATCAAATCATATAGTTCGTTAATTCTGTTTTCTGTAATTTCAGATTCAACTTCGGCACGCTGTTTTTCTAATGCTTCCATTTCTCTGGCTTTACCATACATCTTGAATCTATAATCAAAATTAACTGTATTATCTTGTCTTAATAATTGGTGTGGTCTTTTTAAACCTGCACGTTCCATATTACGGTTAACGGCTTCACCAAACATTTTCTTAAATTTGTTTGAATGCTTAGATGGTTTTGTTTTAGCTTCTGCATCACCAGGAGCAGGTTCATAAGCTTTTGGATTGTCATCGTCCATCTTTGTCTTTTTATTAAAATGGGCTTGACGTTTATCTTTAGTAGAACCGCCTAGATCTTTATAATATCCAGGTTGTTGTTTTTGTTGTTTTGATTCTTTATCAGCTTCTTTTTGTAATCGTTCTTGAATAGATGCTGCTTTATATAAATGTTGATTTGTTTCTTCGTTAGCAGTTCTTAAAGCCTTTTGAACTTCAGGATGCTTTGATAAATTTCTTTTGAGTTTATCAATTTCTTTAACTGCATAATTCATATTACCTGCTAAATCCAAAGCAAGCTCAATTGCTAACTTAACATTCTTATCTCTATCTGCGGCTGATTTAGATCTTGGATTCTTTTTATAATATTGAGCAACTTCTGCGCCTGTTAGTTTTTGTTTACCCATTGGTGATAAAGGATCTACTTTACCATCTTTAACTCTTTCAGCAAGGAATTGTTGAACAGAGAAGTTTAATGATTCGGATAAACCTAAACCTTTACGAACATCAGCGTATAGGTCATTCTTTAATCTTGCGTTACGTCCTGGAATACCTTTAAAGAATAAAGCAGTTTCACCGTCTGCGGCTGCTGCTCTTACCTTACTTGCTGACATACCTGAAACATCATCAGAATCTGGATCTCTATCACCTGCCGATACAACCTTAATAGAATTAAATGTATAATCCTTTCCGTTATATTTGTTTAATAGTGTTTCAAATTCTCCAGTTCTATCAGAACCAACAACGAGAACAAGATCCTTAAAGCCTGCCTTTTGTAATTCTTTTGCTACTTCAATAATTGTTCTTGCGGTTGATTTAACAACTAATCTTTTACCAAATAATGTTTGTGCATATTTGATTTTCTGATCGTATGTTAATGGATTCTTTTTAGCATCTTGTGTTCTTGATAGGTAAACGTATGGAGTACCCTTTTCTGATATTGCTGTTGAGATAATCTTATTAACTAATTTCTCATGTCCTACGGTTGGAGGATTCATTCTTCCAAATGTAATAACAGCTTTATCTTGAACAGCTTCTTTAATCGTAGGTTCGGTATCTATGAATTTATTCGCATCAAAACTGGTCTTGGAATCTTTCTTAATAATTCCTTTACCAGTATCTTGGTCTTTCTTTTTATCTTTGCGCTTTTTGATATCTTTATTATCCTTGGCAACTCCGCTATCTTGATCGTTATAATCGTCGATAGAATCTTTTGCCATGGATGTTGCATCTTTTTCGTTTAAGCGATCCATTTAAATATTCCTAATTTTATTTGCTAATGTTTTTATTTATAATATTTAGCAAAGGACTCAATAAATTCGTAGTTTCTATGTGCAGAATCATTCCAAATAGTAGATTCTCTTAAATATCCAATGGCAGGAGTCGGTGACATAATTGCCAAAGGTATTTGAGTACATCTTTGATTGAGAATAAAGTATGCATTATCAACGCATCCCATTACTCCTTTCTGTTCTATTTCATAAATTAAGTTTTGTGCTGTTCTTTTTGTCATCATATAAGCATGCGCACCTTCATGCCCATTAATACCAATCAATTGTCTTGGTTCATTATCTCTTGCATCTATAAAGTTATAATTTTCAGGGTCTGTTACTTTATAACCTAATGTAATTAAATAATTGTCTGGTACTTTAATATCGGGTTTATAATACATTAATGCATCATGTTCTAATACAATACCAACTTCATCATCACCTTCTGCTATCTTTTTCCAAATGGCTGCGTGACCAGCTGAACATGTATTTGCTTTATGTTCTGCAGTTGGATGGTCAATATGCATCATAGGTTCGTAAAACTTCATCTTAATACCAGTTTGACACCAAGCCATACGACCAGTACAATTAGACCAACCTTCAAAGTATTCCCAATCTAAATTAATAACATCACATGTCTCTGCACACATCTTTGCGTACTTACGTGATATTGGATGATCATGTGTTAATATATAAGCTTTCAAAATTTTACCTTTTCATATTTGTTTTCTTCTGCGTATTCGTTAATTCTTTGTTGATGTTTTAACGAAGGAGTTGGAAACTCTCTACACATATTTTCAAATGATTTATGTTTTCTTGTATTCTCCGGATTTGGATGTGGTTTAAATTCAATAGTTGGATATTGGATTTTCATATAGTTAAATAACTTTTCTTCTTCATCCTCAATTCTATATTTAACATTTGGTCTACAACGCATTATGATTTCGTGAAACTGACATATACTATCAATTGCGTTTTCTACTGGGTTATTATTATTTAATCCAATAAATTGTTTTCTAAAATATGTAGAATCATAATTAAAATGCTTAACAATGTTTTCATAGCCAGGATAGAACTGTTGTCCGTCCCAACTATAACCATCTTTATCACACGGAGGTGATTCAGTATAAACAATAGAAGCAAGTGCAGTTTTTGGATCTCTTACATTATATACTAAATGATTATATGTAGGTCTTCTATCAAATCCTTTCTGCCACATATATGGTCCTTTAGGTTTAACTAATAACCAAGATACGATTCCCATACTTCCTGGAACTTCGTGGCCAACATCCAAACCCCAATCTGATAATACTTTACTTGTATAACCAGTTCCTGTTCTTGGATGGCCTAAACCTAATATTTCTATATGCTTCATTCTACGCCTTGGTGATATTGTTTTGTTGTTCTTGACATTGAAGGTGCTTGATCGAGAGCAGTTGAACCCCAATGTTGTTCTGCGTATATTTTACCTGGGCCATCATATCTTGGATAACCTGGTCTAAACCATTGAGGTATAAACATATAAGATGGAAAGATATGTAACATATGACGAGTGTCATCTAATAATCTTGCTAGGAAAAAGTTTCCTGTAGATTCGTGTGGCTTTGGATTTAATTGATTTGGTTTGAGAGTATGTAGTTTTCTCAATATAACATCAAGGAATTTATTACCTGGGTTTGCTGCCATGATAGGAGATATAGATCTTGGTATTACATCTTCCTTTTCAAATACAGTATATGCAAGGTTTGGATCTTCTACAAATAATTCATCTACTCTATGATAACATTCTGAATCTGCTTCAGGCCAAAATCCACCTCTTTCATATATTAACTCATAACGAATTAAATCTGCTACTCCTGCCCAACAACGTTGCCTGTAGTACTCTTCAATTAAATGTTGATTGTACCATTTACGCTTATGTAACATTTCATCTGTGAAGACTGAGTATTCCCAATCAGGATGTTTATTAGGCCATGTATTCATCCACTTCAATGGAGCAGGATTAGGACCAATCCAAATGTGAGTCATCTTCTTCTCAATGTTCATAATCTTTTAATGTATCTCATTGCTGCAGCTGCGTTATCATTAGAGTCTAAATTTATATATCCGATATTAAGTCGGTCAAACTGTTCTATAATTGCGTCATCAATTTCTTTACATTCTTGAAGATCTTGAGCTCGACCTTGTTGGTCAAAATCCTCAGGTCTTGTTAACATAAAGTTAATATTATAATCGTATAAGCAATAACACTCAAAAGCCATTTGGTCAATTAGATCTGAATAGATTGCTTCACCGTATCTCTCACGATATATCGGACTTAAGAGTACAGGACTATCGGTAATAATATAATCTACCTTATCGGATAATCGTAATATCTTTCTGTGTTGATGACCGAGTACCCAAAGTTGATCTGCCAACATTGGTATGTTACCTTCCCATACGCACTCTTTAGCAAACTCATCTGTCAGTTCGACATTATAGCCTGCGATTTTCATTTGATAGAATAAACCTGCAGCAGCGGTTGATTTACCAGATCCTGGTCCGCCGTAAAAGTTTATGACTGTGACGTCTTTCATTGAGGATCACCTTATTCATATTGTAGAGTTTATATTATAACAAACTTAGGTCCTAATGTCAACTGATTCCTTGACTGTTCCTATAATCATAGAAGTCTTTATTTACTTCACCTGCGATTGCTGTCTTGCCTGTTTGTCGACATTTAATATAAGTCTTTTGAGTTCCACCGCCTGGTTTAGTAAATGTTCTAACGCCTGCGGAGATCACTCCTGGAGTATCAGAATAAGTATCAGCTGCAGTTGCCGCGTTGTCGTATTCCCATGCTCCATTGCTTCCTGGTATTGTTACGAATGCCATTATTTTTGCCACCCTTTAATATATTTGTCTGAGAAGTTAGCTTGACTGAATCCCATACGATCCACGATCTTTAATGCGTTCTTACCATAATGGTCAATCGCAACAAATCCTTCTTGTCCTGTAACTTCAAATCCTTTTGTTGTTTTAAGTAAAGTACGAATGCCACCAACAGTGTTTAATTTAGCAATGATAACATATTTCATATCAACCAAAAGGTCGTATAATGTAAATATCTGTTGAAGCTTTCTTTTGTTCTTTTTATCAAAGATTGCCAATACTGCTGTGGCTTTATCCATTTGTGTTTTCTTACCAGCAGGAGTCTTACGCTTATCTGCTTCTTTCTGATAATATTGTTGTATGTATTTTTGTAGGTCAGTAACGAAAGCGGCAACTCCACCGATACGTTGGCCATCACGTACTTTTGAATTAATAAATGTATTAATCTTTTGATTTAAATCTGCGTTCGTTCCAAGTTCATTTAGAATCTTTGCATCTACTGTTCTGAATATTGAACCTGCTTTTGATAACATTGCTGTAAGATTATCAGTTTCTGTCTTTGTCATTGTTGCTGAACCTGACTTATCTTCAAACGTTGCGTCTACGTGCCAGACGTTTTTAACTTTCGCAAGTTTTGTTGATATCGCCATTCCAAAACTTGCAGACATTGTTTCAAGAGTTGATCCTGCGTATGTTGTGTGCCAGACCACGCCGATCTTTGATCCTGAAATTTTCTTACCGAGATCTGATGTTTTAGGTACCGCGTAAACAATGGTATTAGGATGGAAAGTAACACACGATTCTCCATCAATGTCTTCTGTTTTAAGATCGTCGTTCGTATATAAGAAATCACCTTGTACTACTCCTTCAATTCCAAGCTTGGCAAATTCTTTCAACGCAACTTTAAATTTGCTATTGAGTTCACCGCTTAGATCATTATCTATTTCTGCATTTGTTTTATATAATTTTGGAGATTTATTAAATACTCCTTTCTTGGCAACAAAGAACTTACCATCAGATGGATCAGTACCAGCAAAGATCGCAGGTGCACCATCCCATTTTGTTGTTAAACTAACTGGAGCCGTTGTATTGCCTGATAGCATATCGCGCAAAGCTCGAAGGTAATTAATAACGTTTCTTGTACCAGTAACACCACCATCAATTACAGCATCTTCCAAATGCGTCATATGTAGATTAGCATCGGCCTCTGTAAGGAATTCGTTAAATCTTTTCATTATGTTTTAATCCTTAAGTTGCCTTTATGTTTAAAATCTATTTCTACCTTTCTTTTTACTTCCTTAGCAATATCTTTAAGAAGTTTTAAATCGTTCTTCATTACATCTTTCATTATCTTGTCTTTTACATCTTTAAGAATCATATCAATAATCAAAGCACGATTCATTGAAAGATCTGTACCTTCCTCAAGATCTAAATGTTCTTCTGCGTAAGACTTAATCCATTTCTTTGCTTTAGGATTTTGTATAACTTGTTTAGCAAATTTAGATGCCCACTTATATCCTGACATAACTCCTTTATCAAAATCAGCATCTTGGGAATTATCAATTACTTGAAAACTAGAACCAAACATACTTTGGAATGAACCGATGTTCTTTTGTACTTCTTTCCATAAAGTAATAACCTGAACTTTTGGTAATGATCTTGGTCTTGAGTCATTACGAGCAATCGCAGTATCTAAATCTGTATTAACATAAATCATTCCAACGTCATAACCAAGCGATCTTAATTCTTTTATTTGACCTTGTATCTTTGTTACATTCTTACCTGTACCATCAATAACTAAACCGAGACGGCCTGTAATATAACCTTGCATTTTCATAGCAGTAAGTTTCTTTGCCTTGTCTCTTATTTGTTGTCCTTGTGTTGAAAAGATAGTGTTAGGATCCATTGTTAGTTTAGCTTTGTTCATTGCCAACTCAAACGCATCGTCTGAATTAACAACTTTAAATCCAAGCGCGGGTAATCCTGTTCTACCAACAATAAAAGATTTACCTGAACCAGGTCCGCCTGCTAAAAAGATTGCTTTAAATATCGCAGGATCATTTGGTCCTTCATTAAATTCTTTAAAGCTTTTCATAATGAAATCTCTCCAGGTATATTAGAAGTAAACGATATTTGTAATCCAAGGAATTTCATTAAAGACCCAAACATCTTTTTACCTAATGCTGCAATTTTACTCAAGATTGCTTTGACCTTTTTCAAAACTGCTGTGATTGCTGATTTAACTTTATTTAATAAGCCTGTACCGATATTCTTTGCCGCGGCTGCCGCTTTCTTCAACATATCAAGAGGTCCTTCACAAAGATAATCTTCTGTTAATAAACCATTGACTGCACCAAGTTCTTCAAGTACAACATCTCTAAAGGTTTGAGTATCTTCTTTAATACCCAATCTCAATGAAGAATATGCTGGAGCACCACCTCCACCTGATTTAAAGGCAACGTATGGTTTTACTGTAGTTGCATACTTTTTAATAATAGGATCATGAATATTATTGATTGGTTCTAATACAACCTTTCCACCAATTTCAAATTTACCTAATAGGTTAGCAGCTGCTCTTGATTGTGGTGAACCAAATTTATGATTACCTGTAGAAGCTTCTAATACAACATACTTAGAAAACATTTTGTTTGCTTCATTGTCTTGGTTCATATATTGCATTAACATATCAGACAGTTCTTTATTTTGTTTATCCTTCTTTTGGAAATCAATAATTTCGTCTGTCTTTTCACCATCTTTTGCTTTTTGTTTTAAAGCAGTAACCGTTGTTCCTGATATTAAAGTATTCATCTTCTCTTCCATATTGGAGACAAGATCTGTAGCAAATTTCTTTTCGTTACCCATTTCAGTTAACGCAGCTTCTACAATTGCGATTGCTTCTTTCTTTTTGGCAGAAGCCAATTGAGAACCACCTGCTTTCTTTAATGATATCTTTTCTTTGAAATCAGAAGAAGCAATATCAGTCTTTGGAGTTTTATCTCTTGCTCCTTGTTTCGACCATATAGGTCCAAGACTAACTGAACCTATTGCACCACCTCTACCTGTTTGAACTAAGGCTGCAGCTGACAATCCTTTCCCAAAGTTTTTAGCAATTTGTTCGGCCTGAGTTTGATACCCAGTCCAATATTTCATTGCCACTTCTTCTGTAGCAGGATCTGTCTTTTGGTTGTTTAAATTATTATAGGCAAATACAATAAGGTCTTCCCACTCTGCACCAGATGGCATTCCGCCACCTTCTTTATGTTGAATAAAGGAACTGGATTTATAACCGATACCGCCTTTTAAATGGAGTATTTTTCCATCAGGAGCTTTTAGAAACTTTTCGTGGGTTGCACTATCTTTGCCTACGACAAGATCAGGTTTAGACGATGATCCTGTTACTTCGAATACATCGCCTTTCTTATAACCCATTTGAGTAAGCTCTGCGAAACCTTCACCTTTCCAAACAACCTTTGCACCAATGACATAGTCAGGTTTCATTATGGTTGCTTCAGCTAAATTGGCAAATGACTTAAACCTTTTCATTGAATACCTATAAAATTTGTAGTTTACTTTAGTTTTATTTATACAGATACTTAAGTTAAGGCAACATCTCCAAATACATTCTTACCACCAGGTTTCCGTTTGTTCAGTCTCATACCGATGTCGGTCTTGTCGAACACAGGACCGTCGTCATAATTCTGATTCTTTCCCCCAGGACTGCCACCTCCAGGACCATCTAAATTAATATTGTCTTGAGCAGAATCTTCAAGTTCATAGATCTTCATCTTTGCTCTTTCAATACCAACTAGGAATCTTCGATAATAACTAATGTCTCCCCAACGATTCTTCAACTGTTTAATCATCAGCTGATTCATTTCGTCAAGATATTCGGAACTGACCAAACCTAATATACAGTCAGCAGTATGAGTAATACCCATTGACTCAGATGTATTTGTTAGATCAACGTCGGAGTTACCATACGCATCTCTGTTATACTGAGAAGATGTAACGACAGCACAATTATATTCCATTGCCAATCCACGTACTTCTTCAGCAATTGATTTGACCAAAGTATAACTGTTAGCAGCTGCAGCACCTTTCACTCGAGCAGAAGAACAAATGTTCAAGTAATCGAGAAAGATAACATCAGGCTGAAAGTTCTTTTTGAGTTTGAGTTCGTTTAACAAATGACGGAAGTGACCGCTATGAGCAGATCCTGTTGGGAACTCCTTAATAACCAGTTTACCTGTTGTCTTTGTTTTATATCGGTTCATACGTTTCTCAAATACATCACGAGGTACTTCACCAACTTCGTCGAGAGTAATATCCATAATGTTTGCGTCAATACGACGACCGATTTCTTCAGCAGCCATTTCCATTGTAATATACAGAACATTCTTTCCATACATCAAATGATTTGCTGCCATATGACATTTAAGTAAAGATTTACCACCACCTGTCGTTGCCAACAGTACGGTCATAGATTTACGAGGTATGCCACCCTTTGTAATTTTGTTTAAGATTTCAATGTCAAAAGGAATACGTTCTTCAACTCTGTGATAATGTTCATAACGATCATCAACATCTTCAAGGAAGTCATGACCAACTGATTGGTCAAAGTTGATACCTAACGAATCCGAGAGCAATCCTGGAATTGCCCCCTTATCCATGTCGTTGTCTTGACTATCAAGAATCAGAATTGCTTTACGTATACTATTATATAAATCTTTGTCTTGACAGAACTTTTCAGTTTCATCAATCAAAAAATCCATATTGGTATCAACATCGATTGACATACTATCAACCAATTGATGAACACCTTGATACGTATCTTCGTTCAGATCCTTACGTTTATCAACAGCAATCTTTAAAGCTTCAAGTGAAGGCGGCTCCTTGTACTTTTCAAGGTACTCGGATGCCGTTTCAAATACTTTACGAAGAACAGTATCATCGAAGTAATCTTCTTTTAAATATGGAAATACCTTACGGCAATAGTCCTCATTCAGTATCAGATTCGATAAGATCGTCTTCTCGAGCATTGTTTCCCTCCACATTTTGCAGCTTGTATTTACGCTCTACATATTTACCAAACGATTCGTTTAGACATAACTCTTTGAAGAAATTATCATCATCTTCAATATCCTTACCTCTACGTTTCGGTTCAATAATTTCTCCAGTACTCAGATCAGTTAGATTATACCAACCTTGAGTAGCTTTTTGGATATGACCGGATTCAATCGCAAGATCCATTAAGGAACTATTCTTTTGAATACCTGAATCATATAATACCTTGAACGGTAACTTTGCTTTCTCTTTTACATATCTTGACTTTTCGATATTGATAGTAAACTTCCAACCTGCGAGGTCGGTACCATCTTTCTCTTGAGCCTTTGAAATAATAAAGATCTGATTCGCAGAATAGTAAATACCAGTACCACCAGAAATAATATTCTTTGGAAACAATCCAATTTCTTTATATGTATGGTTGACTGCGATACAAGGAATATCCTTAGTCGTCAATCTTGGTGTTATAATTCTGAACAATGATTTAAGAGCTTTTGCTCTCGACATATCAGCAACTGACTTTTCGTTTAATGCATCCTCAACTTCTTTCTTCGAAGCAAGGTTACCGATTGAGTCAATCATGATCATTACATTGTCACCTTTACCAACTTCATCTAAACGACCAACGATATCAAACTTTAATTGTTCAACATCTTCAATCGGAATATGAAGTACTCTGCTGGTATCAATATCAAAAGATTCCAAATATTCTGGTGTAATACCATATTCAGAATCGTATAACAAAGCAATACCTTTTGGGTACTTTTTCAAATAAGCCTTCATACAGTATAAGCCGAGTAAAGTTTTGAAACTTTTAGATTCTCCTGCTACAACTGTTAGACCTGGGATAAGACCACCTTTCAACGAACCACTGAATGCAATATTTACAATTGGTAGTTCTGTTTGAATAGGATCCTTATCTTTAAAGAAAGCGGAATCATTCAGAGCAGCTGCCTGCTTTACTGATCCTGCCTTCAGCATTTTATCGAGTAAACTCATATTTTATTCTCCACTTAGAATTTGATGTAACTTATCAGCAAACGCATCAAGTTTCTCATATCGGTTTGGCCAATATATGTAATCCTTTTCTGGGTTAGCTTTCAAGTTGTTTATTAAAGGAACTACTGCATCATACAATAACTGCGCTTTGGCTGCGTTTGATTCTGCGGTAGCGGATGAAGTTGTAGCAACTTCTTTGGCTTGTTGAACTACTTCGAGTTCATCAGCGTCAACAGCTGTGAAACCAAAATCGAAATCGAGAATGGTTGTTTCTTTTTCAATAGACATACGTCCTCCTTAAAAGAGGGGACCCGGAGATCCCCACAGTTGTTTAACTACGTGCCAATTCCTTAAATATACTAAGGTCATCATCATCATCACTAGCGGACGATCCTACTGAAGCTTCGGCGGTTGCCATTGCTGGTTCAGGAGTATCGTTTGACATACTGGATAAATCCAATTCGTCAGCAGTTTCAGTTACCGGTGCAGAAGCAGTCGGTTCATCATTTTGTAGATCAAGTACACGATACATTTTAGTTTTTAGTTCCGAGTAAGATTTGAAATTACTTTCAGATACTAATTCTTGTAGAGAATGTTGTTCTCCCCAAATTCTTTCCAATGCTTCATCATCTTCAGACAATGGAGTCGCAGGATCGAACTCAGATTTATCGTAGTTCGGATAACCTTCAAACTGTCTAATCTTTAAACGGAAGTTTGCACCTTCCCATAGATCAAACGGATTGGTTGGTTCTTCATCTTCAAACGTTGGGTTCATAAGATCATTCAATTTATCAAAGATCTTTTTACCGAACTGATACATGAATACTTTACCTTCATTCTCAGGATTGCCTGGGTCTTTGACTACATAGATGTTAGCAGTATACTTCAGCCTACGCTTCTGTTTACGTGCTTGTTCTTTGTCAGCCTCGACACCACTATTCCAAAGTTTAGAGTTAAACTCAGAAACAGGATCATCCTGATTTAATGTGGTTAGAGAGTTTTCGATATACCATAGACCTGTAGGTCCTTGGAATCCATGATCCCAAATCCTTACGAAAGGCATCTCTTCACCTTGAGAGGCGGGTAGGAAACGAATGACTGCGAAGCCATTGCCTGCCTTATCTCTTGTAGGTTTCCAGAATTTCCCTGCGTTAGGGTCTTGGTATGATTTTGAAGAAATCTTTTCGAGTTGAGAATTCAACTTGTCGAGAGTCTTCGAACGGTTCTTCTTAAGTGAAGAAAAGTCTGTTAGTGCCATAATTAGTTCTCCTTTATATATAGCGTTATATTGCGTAGTATTTAAATACCGAAATGATTCTTGATTAACTCTTGAAATCGTTTCGGCTCAAAATCGAGAAAGGGTTTATACTTTCGCGATTTGTTTATTATATCAAAAGATACGTGTTTGTCAACTACTTTTTCACTCCAATACGAAAATATATTCGCTTGATGAGAAAGAATAGTAAATGTTTCCAAACTAATCTTCTTCTGTAATAACAGAGTCATTACCAAAGGATGTTGTCCATCTATTGATATAAAGTTTCGCTTGTATTCATCATTAAGATGAGCAAGCTCGGATTTGAAGATATAACCTAATGATTCTATCCTCTTCCTCCAATTCGTGTATCTGGCTTCTCCTTCACTGTCGAGTAAATCTCGAACCCAGATGTTTTTATTTATTAAAAGATTACTCAAAATTAGACCTTGTGGGTCCTCTTTTTTCGATAATTTTGCGAACGAATATGCATCGTTTCGCGACATAAAGGTATCAAGATTTGCTCGTACCTTTCCATTATATTTAAAGTAATCGTAATTGTCCGTTGTAAAATGTTTCTTTAATGCCAGAAATTTAACATAAGTATTAAACGAATCATCACTTACTAAAGTCTGTGATATCTTGTTCATCTTCTTTCTTCACCATTCTCAAGTCAACTGCTTCAGTCCGTATCTTCTCTTTCAGTACCGAACTCTTCTTTACGATCTGCGCAATCGTTTCAATTTCAATACCATTCTTATCTGCGAAATGGCAAAGAGCGTCAATATAAGGTACTCCTTTTGAAATGTGTCTACTTATTTCGTGGTGTATTTTATCTGGTGTTAGAGCAACAACGGACATATCAGTGGTTTCCTTAGTTTCTTTTTTTGTCATGTATACCTTGTATTATATACTAGTTAACGTGATATGTCAATAGTTATTTTTTGTTTTGTGTAAATAAATCCGTTCAACGCTATTTGCATTGAACAGATCTATTATATCAAGTTTTTAGTTAGATGTCAATCTATTTATTAAGAATATGATGACATCATTATGATGAAGAACGGTAGGGCGATTGGGAATGATACTAGTGTACAGGCTTGTACTACGTTACAGAACTTACAGACTTTTTCATTATTTTTCAATTCGACAACAAATTGCGAAGTGGTCATTTCTCTCCTTCTTGGAATTATACGTATATTAAAATTATGTTACCACTGGTAACAGCAATTATATATACAAAGCTGAAGAGAAAACAAGAATAATTTTAGTTGATATTTAGTAATAGATTATATTACATTTCGTTATACGTTAACATTCCTCAAACAGAACGTTTTCTACATACTGATTCTTACGTTCTTCGGAGATACCCATTGAGAGTATTGAGCTATGAAGCATTTTGTTTAACTTTTGGTTATGACAATATTTGTTCTGCTGTACTAATGTATTACGCCAACCTTTCTTATGAACAGGATTGTCCATTTCCATTGTATAAAATTGAGCAAGTCTCCAAGCCATGTTACAAAGCTGTTCTGTTTCTTCTCCTTCACGAATACTACCTGCACCAACAATATCCTTTGAGAATATTTCTTGAGCCCAGTCTGGCATTTCCCTTGCTCTTGTCCATGTTAGATCTTTTGTCTCTAAACGAAACTTATCTGAGAATACAGTATTGTCATCGTCAAGTGGAGAGTAGTCACAAAAGCAACCAGAAATCTTTTTAGGATTTGCGACTATATCTAATCCGAAGATTGGAAGGTTTGTACCATAAGCAGGAAACAGATTGATATGCATTAACCATAATTTGTTTTTACCTACCGGTTCAATAATCTTTAAGTGACCTTTACGAATTGAATCTGATTCCCAAAACCAATCTGTCCATCCATCAAGATCTGCTATATGCTTTGGATTCTCGACTCTTGTCATCTTAGCATCAAATAAAGAAACTAAGTCTCCTGCCAATTCTCTAAGCTTGTCGAATAGAACCGACTCAATCATCAGCTTCATCCCAGCTTCTCATTTTACGAGCCATTGTATAATTCTCAGGTTCGTAATTATCAGAGTTGTTTCTATAGTTTTCCATAAGCTCATGGAATAATCGTTCTGCGTATTCAAAACAGTTCATTGCTTCGTCAGCCATTCCGTCATGTAATAGCTCCCTTACACTCTTAATAAGTTCTGCTCTATTCTCGAATTCATACATAAGACCCGACCCAGGTACGTTTCTTTTGATGATTTGTCCACCATGAGCATCTCCAAAATGACGCACGTATAGATGAGCAAGAAGACCTTCATTATTTTCCTCCTCTGCTAAAGATAAGATATGTTTATTATATTCTAGTGTTGACTCGAAGTTATCTTCAATTTCATCAAGATCATATGTTGATTCTAGTTCTTGAAGATCTTCTTCAATTAAGGTTGATCTAAAGATAGGTTCTAATTCCATTGGCACTTCAACGGCTGATTCTAAAACCATATAGTTTTGTAACTGTGCGTGTAGATATTCTTGATATAACTTGGGGCTGATTTGACCTGATAATAACATATCAGCAAATTCTGTTCTTTCTGCGTTGTCGTGATGTTGTCTTGTTAATTCTTTTAGATTATTTGCCACTGATGGACCTCCATTATTAAAATTCATATTGTATACGAAACTATTTATAAATAATTACTGAACTCAATTGTATATATCTCAGTAGGAGAAACTATGAATAACAAAGTACAATTTTGTGATGTAAAAGGTGAGGCTGAAAAGAAAGCCGAAATGGCAAAGATTGCCTATGAAGATGGTAAAGACGCAAAACCATTATTCAAAAAGTTAGGTTATACCGGTCATAAGTTTATTGACCATGACGGTGCACAAGCCCATTGTGTATGGAACAAAGAAGAGTTTGTTTTATGTTGCCGTGGTACTGAACCTACAGAACTCAATGATCTTAAAGCAGATCTCAACATTTGGCCTGATAAAGCGCAGGTTGGTGGTTGGGTACACAATGGATTCCAAAACGAAATAGATGATATCTGGGAAGATATTACTAAAGTACTAGTCAAGCACGTTGAGAAAAAGATTAGTATTTGTGGACATTCATTAGGTGGAGCAATGGCAACAATTGCTGCTTCAAGATTACTCGAATACAAACCCGTTCTATATACTTTTGGTTCTCCAAGAGTTGGTAATGCTGCATTCGTAAAAGAGTGTGCTGACCTAGAACATTATCGTTTTGTAAATAACAATGACCTCGTAACAGTTATACCACCTTGGTTTATGGGTTATCGACATCACGGTCAAGTAATGTATTTTAACTATAATGGTATAATTAAGAACCTTGCTTGGTGGAGAAAGTTAAAAGATAAAGTCCGCGGAATTGTTACCTCGTGGATCAAATTAAAGCCTTTTGACGGCCTTTCAGACCACTCAATGGATAACTATACAAAATATACTAAGGATAACTAATGGACATTTTAGAGAGACTAACGGACGATACTCTATGGATCTATACAGCAATCCTTGGCTCAATAGCTGGTGCAGCATTCTTATTTTGGTTTAAGGATACAAGAATGGCTCAGTGGGGAGTTGCTAAATTTGATGCGTTCTTAGAAATGTTGGCAGTACGATGGGGATGGACTTGGTTACAAACTGACCCTGAACTATGGAGAAAGAAATATCCTAAAATCGTTGCCAAGATTGAAGATCTAGAAACAAGAATCGAGTTTATGGAAAAGATTGCTCATGCACCAATTGAACCAGGTGGAGCAACTGAACTTAAATCACTTATCGAAGATATCAACAAACGTCTTGATAAAATCGAAAAGAAACGGAAGTGATTAGGTTAACTGATGCAGCAATATCTCAAGCGTCTAAGAAGGCAACGGCAGAGGGCAAGCAATTTATACGAGTTGGTCTTGTTCCTGGTGGTTGTACTGGGTTTGAGTATATTTTTGAGTGGGCTGAAGAAATTAATAATAATGATCATATAGAATCATACGGCAATTTTAAAGTTGTAGTTGATTCTTATAGTAAACCCTATTTAACACAAGCTACTTTAGATTTTGTTAAAGAAGGTCTTAACGAGCAGTTTAAGATAATGAATCCTGCAGAAAAAGCTTCTTGCGGTTGTGGAATATCTGTTCAATTTTAAAGGAGAAAGATATGGATTGGTTAAAAGATAGATTAAAAGAAAGAACTTCATTAGACGGAGCAGTTGCTATCGGCGGTGGAATTGTAATGATTTTAATACCAACAAGCTTAATTGGTTGGGGTCTTATTGCGTACGGTGCATGGACTATATGGAAGAAGGAAGACTAATGAGCGAAGAAATTAAATCAAGCGGACATCATCCTGCTGATACAAATGGAGACGGTAAAGTTTCCAAAGCTGAAGAGGCAATGTATCTAGAGTTTAAAAGAAAGGAACTTGAAGATCAGGACGCAATGAGAGATGCTCAACGTAAGATGGCATGGTTCTCATTATATGGAATGTTAGCATATCCTGTTTTAGTAATCGGATCTAATGTGGTCGGTTATGAAAAGGCAGCTGATATCTTAGGCGATATGGCAGGAGTATATTTTATTGCTGTTGCTGGTATTGTTGCTGCATTCTTTGGTGCACAAGCCTGGACTAAAAAGTAAAGGAAGGGGCGCAATGCCCCTTTTTTATTCCTGTACCTTTGCGATTCTTTGAACCGTTGTGGTATCATGGTAATCGTTATCTCTGAAATCTCTAACAGAAACTTCTTTAACTAGAAAACCATCTTGTACTTTATAATTGACGAGTTCTTTTCTGAACACTCCTTCCATTTTATCAAGTGCAGTTTTGAATGGTCCTTCAGAATTTGCATTGAATCCTTCTGATGCTCTATCTAACATTACCTTTTTTGAATGTGTTAGTGTCTCAACATTGTTGCCTTTATAATTTGCCATAATCTATTCCTCTTCTGGTGGTTGTTGGTCTGGGTGGGTTCCTGCGGCCCATAGTAATCTTTCAGGATCGTCTTCAGGTTCGTCAGGTGCTCCGTTTTCTGGTATAAGTTCTGCTACTACCATTTTAAGTCCTGAATTACCGAGTTCGTTTTCTTGTAGTGAATGCGCTGGGTATATACTTGTGTTTGCTTCACCAGGTACAATTTCACCAGCCATATCTCCGTCTTTATCACGTTCAAATCGAGCGTTCTGAATCCAAGTCGGATTGTTTGTTACCGTATCAGTATAAACAGTTGCTACATGGTCAAAGAATGCAGTACCTGCACCTAATGTTTGAAAGTCCCATGTTAAATAATTTACTTCATCCCAAAACGCTTCTCTTGCTACATGATATTCATCAGAGTACATAAAGGATTTACTTCCTGCTTGATTACGACCAATTAATAACATCGTACCAAGAAAGTGAGTACCTTCTACAAAACCTGAACTTAATGTAAGTGCGTATCCATCTTCTGAACATACAAAAAGAACTCCGCCTGTATCGGCTGAATCTAAATGAGATTGGAATTGTTGTCTAAGGTATGCGCGTTTTTCTTCGTTAGTACCTTCGCCGACAGGAGTGTCTACCCAAGGATAACTTCCGCTATTTAAATTATCAATGCAATCATCAAACAATCGGTTGAAGTCTGCATCATTAATTTCTGTTATTAAATCAAATCTTATTGCCATAATATAAAAATTTCCTATTGAATTGTTTCTGGAGAAATAGTAGCTCCATTTGAATAAGGTGCCGTACTATTAACATATGATTGACCCCAAATCCAACCAGTTAATCCAGTGCTTGAATTATAAAAGTGAGAAGCATTAGAAGTATATAAAGTAAAGTTTCCATCAGTATAACGATTAAACCAATTACGAGCTCTATTACCTCTCATATAGATTACTTGAGAATGTTGAGTTCCTTTAAAGGTTGTTCTTACTCGATATATTCCAGCAATAACAGCTCCACGATAGTTGTTTGGAGCACAAGAACCCATTGCTCCAATGACCTGTCCGTTTGAGTACCCCCAGTTGGAAATTGCTGAACCATAATTTATCTGACCACAAATAATATGCCAACCACGATGAGCTCCGTAAAAGTCAGCAAAATCAATTGCTCCACTTGTTGGAACATTAGTATTATGGCCTGAACCATAACTGTGTACGTATGTAGCATTAGTACCACCACGGTAATATTGCGACATCTGATAGCTTCCACCAAACTGATTTCTAATATCAGCTAGTGAAATCGCACCGCTTGTTTGTAGTCTACTCAATTCTAACTCTCCTATTGATTAATTATTTATTAATCTATAAGAAGCTGAATTAATCCATTCTCCCAATTTTCAACAACATCTCTTGCGTATGATTCACTTTTACCTGGTAATGTTCTTGTCTCAACAACTTGGCCATTTTCCATAAGGTCTACAACATACATTGTATCTGGGCCACCGCTGCCTGAGGCATTAGTACCACTAACTTGTTGTCTCCTAATACTTGCCGTCCTACTCATCTTCTTCCGTCTCCAAATCGCTTTCGCGAATTATGATCCCATGATATGTTTCTCCAACAACAGGATCCTTTGTTACTAAACTGTGCATAACCATTATAGCCATGAAAATCCAAAATGCTATACCGAGAATAATAAGTCCTCTAATCGACCAAATACTTAGATCATCAAGAAACTTATCTATATAGTCAAACATTTATTTCTCCAATACAGGAATATCAGCCTTACGTCTAACAAGCTCGTTACGAACTTTTTGTCTAACTTTAGGTACTGTATTCGATCTTGTATACATTTCTAATAGTTCTGTAAGAGGCATTGATTTTGCATAAGTATGCTGTATTGTAGTTTTACCAGTATTTCTATCTTTGACCACCTGGCTTGGTCTTAATTTAATCGGCATTATCCAATTTCTCCATTGCTTGTACTACTCTATCGAGGTCAGGGTCATTTAAATGTCCGTAAATACCAACGTCTCCTGAGTAGGAATATTCTTTCATAAAATCTAGTTCAACTGGTGGCTCAACAAAGTCTTCAGTCGTTCTATCCATAAATGCAATTTCCCACAGTCCTTTTTTCCAACCGTAGGATCCTGTAAATTTTACAACTGATAAAATATAATCTTTAAAGTCAAATTGCATTCTAACGCCGTCGTGCCATTTTTCTTTAGGTGGGAACTTAGCCATTACTTGCTCCTGAAGGTATACCTACCTCCCATGATACTACTGTATTAATTCTAAATGATCTCCAAGCTTCTTTATCAATTGCCCAAGCAGCAATATGATCTGACTCAGCATCAATATCTTTTATACCAACTTTAATACCATTCTCTTCAAGAATAGTTTCGTTAATGGTACAAGGCATAATACGAATCTCTTCAGTATTAATCTTTTTAAATACAACAGTGACAACACCTTCTTTCAGTGCTTTAATCAAATTTTCCAATTCTGGCTTCTTCATAATATTTCCAATTGTTTTCAGTAGTGTCTATTATAACAAACTTTTTAGAGAATGTCAATAGTGGCGCGGCTGATAGGAGTCGAACCTATGACCTTCGGTTTCGTAGACCGATATTCTATCCAGCTGAACTACAGCCGCTTGCCTTATCCAATCATCCATGCAATTAACTGAAACTTTTGCATGAGTGGTCCAAATTCTTTTAATATTCCAACACAAAGTACAAAGAAGGAAACACCATTTAATAATATAAGTGCTCTATCTTCCCATAGTAATGATACCCATAACCATAAAGCAATACCTATCGTACCTGCGATTAAATCAATGTCCCTCCATTCAGGACCTGCCGCTCTTGCGCATATTGCTGTCATAACTAACATTGATGCCATCCATTTGACATACCAATCTAGCTTCCTTTCACCTCTATCACTACGTATCATATTATCCTATTTCAATTGTCTCAATAATGTTTGCTGTTGGAAAGTCGATAATATAATCGTCTATCCTGCGAATGTAAGTTCGTGATTCGTCGTGTTCTTCACTAAGTTCACCACTAGGTCTTGCGTATTGCCAACCTACAACTTCCAGTTCTGTATCGGCATTTGTTTCGTGCCTATATCTAATTCTTAATTTCATTTAACTTCTCCCAAGTTTCGTTCCAAGAACTAACGGGATAGTTTGTTCCCATCTGTCCTAGTTCTATTGTTGTGGCTAACGGATAATCGTTGCCTCCATAATCCATTCTATCTCCGAAGAAATGAATGTGATTGTATTTTTTATTTAGGATATCTGCGACCTGCGACTTATTATTTCCTCTTATAGCAATATCAATACTTATCTCTCCACCGACTGAAGCCATAAGCTTTGGATATTCTCTATTAATCTCTTCACAAAGTAATATGCGTTCGTGGTTAACTTTATCCCATTTATAATAATCGGCTCTTTGTTCTAATGTAGCACCACGTCCTACTGTTGAAAAGTTAGCCATTCCTGTTCGTTCTTCGATATGACTACCAGTTTTGATTGGGTATCTACTTGAGTTAACTTTGTCTGTAAGAAACTTTTTGAATTCGTAATCCATATTAAAGTCTTTCTTTTCACCTCTCCTAGATCCTTCCCAGAATTCGTTACCGTTGCATTGCCATACTCCCTTACAAGCATCGTATAACTCAAAGCCTAATTGTTCAAAGGTCTTCGGACGATCGGATCCAGTAATGAGGTATACATCGTGGTCCTTACAAAATTCTAACATAAAAGATTGAAACTCTGAATCTATTCTAAGTCTTGATTCTGTTAGTGTACCATCTACATCAAATACAAATACTTCACTCATATATAATCCGTTAAATTTAATAGAACAGCAGTTCCTGTTATTGCACTGCCAATCATAATTGCTTTATCATTCCAACAATGTCCTACATAAGTCCAAGCAATTGAACTCAAGGCATATGCAACTTTACCTACAAAAATAAAACCTGCGCTTTGCGTAAACACACCTGCGACTGCAAGTATGGTTGCTGCCCATTTAATATAACTATCAATGGTACCTGTTGGAGTGGCAGGACTTAGGTCTTCAACCTGTACCTGTAATTCTTCCATCTCCTGTCTTAATCTTGCTCGTTCAGCTGTAAGCTCCATCGCAAGTCGACCAGTTCTTGTCATAGTACTTTCTTTGAACTGTTCTTTGATCTCAGACTTTATTTCTTTTGTTAAATCTTTGGTAACCATTTTATATAGAGCGTGATGCAATTTCCTTTTCAACTATTTCTTTTACTTTATTCAATTTGTACCATAAGCCACTATACATCGTTTGATGTCCATCACCGTAGTCAACGATATACCTTTTATATCCATACGGTCTTTCAGAGAATATTCTTATATCTCCGTAGCTTTCTTCTAATAATCTCAATTTAAAAAATCCTTGAG
>Ga0181390_1000037_pt1 | contig 42797 bp, 58 predicted proteins | sample 13SPOviralmetaG_FD_130085 | JGI IMG/M metagenome (GOLD analysis project Ga0181390, IMG submission 130085) | Marine viral communities from the oligotrophic San Pedro Time Series (SPOT) site, San Pedro Channel, CA, USA - 13 SPOT_SRF_2010-07-21 | ecosystem: Environmental > Aquatic > Marine > Strait...
TAATGATCCTAATAACTACTATGTTGATCCTAACGGATCTTCACGTTTAAACAATCTCGATGTTAATTCATTAACTGTTGATCGTATTAATAACCAAGGTCAATGGTACGGTGACATTATTCTGAATGGTAATGAAAATACTTACTATCCGGTTACGTGGTATGGTGGTAACCAAGACGAGATAGTTGAAATTGAAATCTATCGTGGATATTCTGAACGAGCACCATGGAACCCAATTGGTACAGGTGTACACCACGGTGGCTTGAGTATGAAGCTACGGGCCAACTTCGGTGGCTGGGGTGGCTCAACTTATGATTATCAGTTCGAAGATTTCCGTGAAACCTATACAACTATTGTTGCGGAGATCACTCGATTCGCTAATAACCGAGCCCTTTGTATTTGGTTAAGAGGTGGCGGCGGCGGTGGTGCTATCTATCACGTTCGAATTAAAGGTAGAACATCTGGTCCTGTTGTTTCTTATGGTAGTTATGATCCGGGCGGTAATGGAACTGGTGTTAGTCCTCGTACTGATACACCACAAACTAACATTCAAAATCATAACCACACTATTGGTCCTGATTTACAAGCTCGTTATTCGAACTCTTATATTTTCCGAGATCGTGATAACACTGGTTACTATGCAGATCCTACTGCTACTACATCACTAAGAACAGTAGGTGCTTGGTTAGCAAATGACACCAGTTGGAGTGGTAACCCAGGATCTAACGTCGGTAAGTTGCAATATCACTCTGATCGTTGGTATATCGCTGCAGGATCAAACTCAAGTTTAATTGCTCAGTTCCGTAGAAGTGGTTCTGACGTTGCTCGAGTTGATAATGACGGTGATATGGCTATTCAAAATAGTGATCCAACTTTCCGTTTCCAAGATACAAACAATCGATCAGCACACATTCATGTTAACAGTAATATATTCTATGTGTTACGTGGAGCTGGAACTAACTCAACAGGCTGGGCGTCAACAAACGGACGTTGGCCGTTAGAACTCCACATGAATGATAACAACGCTTACTTCGGTGGTCATGTTTGGATTACTGGTAATGCTAGGTCGTTCCGTTCTAACTCAACAAGTTCTTGGAGTGGTAACCCTGGCTCAAGCACTGGTAAGATCGAATATCACTCGAATCGTTGGTATTACAACGCTGGTCCTAACTCGACTGAAGTAGCAAGATGGCGACGTGGCGGTACTGATGTTGCTAGCATGAATAACAACGGTTGGACGAGATTTGGAAGTACAGGTACTGCTTCTTATTCTGTACATGGCAGCGACATCTATGCTGATGGCGGCTGGTTACGAGTTTCAGGATCTCAAGGTGTTTACTGGCAGAGTCACGACACTCGGATTTATTCTCCAAACTCAACTTATATCTACACTCGTTCAAACAACGGATGGATATTCGCGAACCGCTCTGCTCAGAATAAAGGTTATGTGTATCATGACGGTTCTAGCTTCGGATTACTAAACGGTGCTGGTTCTTGGAGAGTAAGAGTCCAGAACACTAATAACGATATTGAATTCTACGGCTCATCTCAATACGGAACGGCCGCTCGATTCCAAATTTACTATGATCGTGATCAAGGCTCGTCTTACTACGGTAACTTTGGCGGCACTTCACGGATGAATGAAATATCCGTTAATAGAATAAACTACGTAAGTGGTGGACCTGCTTACTTCTATACAAGTTCAGGTAACTTACGTGGATATATTCGTGCAACTGAGAGTAATGATTCTCACTTCGAATTTGCTACATCGGGTGGTGAAGATATTATCTTCCGTGATGGCGGATTCGGTGGTCAATGGAATCAGATTATTCGTGGTAATGGTCAAGTACTAACTGAGAATCAACATGATGCTCAGATATTCCGAGATCGTAATAATACTGATTTTTATGTAAATCCAAGTTCTACATCAAGGCTTTACAACTTGCGTGTTGAAGCTGGCCATGGCGATACTCGTCTACAATTACATTATAACCACCCGAGTAACCAATATGATTCTCATTTAACACTATGGGCATCTGAGCCAGGTATTACATACGACAACTGCGGTATCGGTGGTAACATTAACTTTAGTGGCCAATACTATGGTCGACAAATTAATGATCATTCATACGGTACATATGTAAGATTCGATGTTAATGCTGGATACGTTGAAGCTTGGACAACTTCAGGTACTGCAGGTGGTGCTGGTGGACAAGGTACACGACAGTGGTATGTAAATAGCGGTGGTGATGCTATTGCTCGTGGTGCTTATAGTGCACCTGTATTCCGGTCTTCAAGTAATAGCAGCTATAGATTCCAGCCTGTTGTAAGTAATGCATGGAGACTTAGTACTCCTAGCGGTTATTTAGATATTGGCCCAATGAACACTTCATATGTTCATTTCCAATCTAACGGACCTACTAGATTCTATTTCCAACGCACAGCTTACTTCGATAATGATATTCGAGCTTATGGTACAAATGAAAGTGCTATTTTCTATCGATTTATTGATCGTAATGATGGCAATTACTATACGCAGCCACACCAAACCAGTATTGTAAGGTATATTGGCCGACGTCGACACAATGAAGGCTTCTTAGTTGGTTCTTATAACAGCTACCAAGAAAACTCTTCTAGAACTAACCCAATTTATACAATCGGCTCGAGCTACATGCCGACTAATAATAACAATGCGTCCGCCCTTGCTAACATGTATGGTATTGGTTATACTTATGCTAATAATTCTCCCTTTATTAATATTGGCGGTGCTACTGGCTGGGGTATGTATGTTGCAGCCGACGGGGATGCTCGAATCTTCCTAGATGGGTCATCTGGAATTGTATCAGCCTTAAGCGATGTATGGGGTAACAGATTTAGGGATCGTAACAATTCAAATTATTGGTGTGATCCTGCTGGTCAGTCTCGCTTCAATACGTTAACACTGCAAGGTAACCGAATAGGATTTATCAACACTGCTTTTGATGCTGAAATACGAGTTGATGATAGTAACTTCGCTGGTTCAGGAGCACTATTTAGATTCTATGGTGATGGAGGCGCAGACAACGCTGCTTTAAGATCTGAAGTTCAAATTGCAACTACTCGAAGTTATGCTGAAATATTCTACGAGTGGGATGATGTAGGTTATTACTGTGATCCATCAGGCTTCTCTCGTCTGAACACCTTGCGGCTTTCAGGTAACTCTTTAGAGATTCAAGGTGGCTCACCTACGATCTACTTCCGAGATAGCAACAACCGCTCGGCAATGATACACAACAACTCGAACTTGATGTACATTCTACGTGGATCTGGAAATAACTCAACATCGTGGCAGACAATATTTGGTTACTGGCCTGTATATTGGAACTTGGAAAATAATGATGCCACATTCGGCGGAAGTATTTTTGCAAGAACTAACATTACTGCATACTCAGATGCTCGTCTTAAAGAGAACGTTTCAACAATTGAGAATGCTCTTGATAAAGTAATGCAACTCCGTGGTGTTAATTATAATTGGATTGATGATCCAGATAATACTCCTAAGATTGGTGTTATTGCTCAAGAAGTACAAGAGGTTCTTCCAGAAGTTGTTCAGTTCCACCAAGACAACGAAGATACAGAAGGAACGTATGCGGTTGACTATGGTAACATGACTGCACTCTTAATTGAAGGCATGAAGGAACAGCAGGAATTGATAAATAACCAAAACAACATTATAAATAACCAGCAAACACAAATAGACGAGCTGAAAGCATTAGTTGATCAGCTTATTAACAAATAAACAGTTGACAATACTGCCAACTTGTGTTAGAATACTAAATTTAGTAAGGAGAATATTACTATGGCTATGACTTATGAATGGTCCATTACCGGACTCAGAAAGCGCAATCAAGTGAACAGCGAAGGAGCTACCTTGGAAGGCGCTATTGTACAAACCTATTGGAAAGTTGTAGGTACAGATGATGTTAGTGGAGAAGTTGGTGAGTTCCCCGGCGCTACTCCATTTACAGCAGTTGATGTACCAGCAGGTTCTTTTAAGGCTTTCTCTCAGTTGACCGAAGACGATGTTCTTGGTTGGGTACGAGCTTATGTAGATAATGATGCTACATATTGGGCACATATTCAAGAGCGCATTTTGAAGCAAATCGACGAAAGAGCTATTGAAGACGTTGCTGATCTGCCTTGGGGCGGCGCAACTACTGTTGCTATTCCTGAAGATCCAATCGGTGGACAGGAAGCAGAAGAAGATGTAGTTGAAGAAGAAACACCTGACGCTACTCCAGATTCAGAGTAACAAAATCTAGGAAAATCAAATGACTTACACCTGGGAAATACTAAAATTTTCGACTCGAGACCAAACTAACAGTGACGGTGTTTTGTTAGAAAATTCCGTAGTCTCTATACATTGGAGACGAACAGGTTTAGATTCTGAAGGGAACGTTGCTTCTATCGTGGGACACACCGTGTTATCAGCGGAAACTGTTCCAGAAGGAGACTTCGTTCCTTTCACTTCTTTAACTGAGTCTGCAGCTAATAGCTGGCTTGAAGCTAACATTAGTGCTGAAAGAATGTCCAGCTATAACGAAAAGATTCAAGCAAAGATAAATAGTTCTGTTACGACTGAAAGAGCTGTTCCTTGGTCTTAAACCTTTAATTGATTTATATTTTATTATGGAGTTGTTATGCATGATTTACGGTATCATGGCCTCGTTAGATACGCATTAAAACGGGGCGGAAGCATCCATCCTATTACCTTACCTAAAGAGCTTACTAACGAAACTGGTATCATGAACCCTTCCATCTTTATTCACGATGGAAGGATCTTTATGAATGTTCGACACGTTAACTATACTCTTTACCATTCAGAAGGTAAAAAGTTCCCTCATATGTGGGGTCCTCTTCAATACATTCACCCAGAAAATGATGTTACACTCCGTACACACAATATAATGTGTGAGCTTGATTCTAACATGAAAGTGCTTAATGCTGGCCGAATTAATATGAAGCTGGATACAGATCCTACTTGGAACTTTATCGGTCTTGAAGATGGTCGCCTTTTTAGTTGGGAGAATCGCTTATTCCTTTGTGGTGTTCGTCGAGATTGTTACGATGATAAAGGCACCGGTCGAATGGAAATGTGTGAGATTGAGTGGATTGATAACGAGTGGCAAGAAGTATCTCGTAATCCTATTCCTGCCCCAGGAGACAATGCTACTTACTGCGAAAAGAATTGGATGCCGGTTATTGATATGCCATGGCATTTTGTCAAGTGGTGTAACCCAACTGAAGTCATTAAGTTTGATATTGAAAAGGGTACAACAACTACTGTTCACTTAGACGAAACCAAGCGTTATCATCAGTTTTCAAGAGATCTTAGAGGTGGCACTCAAGTATTTCCTATAGGTGATGGACGTCGCTTATGCTTTACACACGAAGTTGACTTGCTCAAAGATGTCTTCCATCGAAAAGATGGTCACTATAATCACCGTGTTATTGTATGGGATGATGAATGGAACATTATTCATGCAACACAAGATTTTAGCTTCTTTGGTAGCCAAATAGATCCAACACTAGGACATGAATATAACATTGAGTTTGCTACAGGTATTACTTTCTTAGATGGTGATGTTCTTATTGCGTTTGGTTATCAAGACAACGGAACATTTATTTTGAGAATGTCTGAAGAGATATTCTTCGACTTTGTGGCGAGAGGATAGATTATGTTACAAGAATTATTGAATGAACACGCTCATGATCCAAAAGATCCGAATAAAATATACAACCTCGCTCGACAATATGATATTGAAGAACAAGGTGCAATGGCAATATCTCTTTATCTAAAGGCTGCTGATTTAACATTCGACGAAGAACTACAATATCGTTGTATGCTAAGAATTGCGTTAGTATATAACAGACAAGGTAACCGCCGATACACTGTTGAAGGAGCTTTGCTAGATGCTCTTGGTTTAGGACCTGAAAGACCTGAAGTACATCATCACTTATCTAATTACTACGCAGAAGTAGGAGCTTGGAAGCAAGCTTATTATCATGCTCATGCAGGTGTCATGTGTTCAGAATCATATGATCACTATGAAGAACTTGAGTTTGGTGGCATTGAACATGTATTGGTACAGCGAGCTATAGCAAAGTGGCATATCACTGGTCAGCAAGATGCTAAGCGTATGTTGTTTGATCTTAAATTTAGACAGGGCCTGAAAGACCCTGAGTTGTACCAGCAGGTCAGTGATAAGCTAGACTATATACTATATCCTGACACGATCTATTACAAGGAGGAGGACTTCGAGAGGTTTAAGTGGTACTTCCCAGGCCTGGAAGACATAAAGAAGAATTATTCTAAACATTACCAAGACTTATTCGTATTATCACTTTACCAAGGCAAGCGAGATGGAACTTACTTTGAAATAGGCGCAGGTGATCCGTTTGTTCATAGCAATACTGCACTACTTGAAAAAGAATTTGGCTGGAAAGGTATTTCAATTGACAACAACCCTGGGCTGTGTTATAATTTTAAGCAGAATCGTCGTAATCCAGTAATATGTGCAGATGCTACTACAATAGGGTTTAACGATCTTTTTGATAAACATTGTGTGGATCCTATTGTTGATTACTTACAAATTGATTGCGATGATGCAACACATGATATACTTAAAAATATCCCATTCGATCGTTATAAGTTTGGTGTAATTACTCTCGAGCATGATTGTTATCGTTTGGGAACAGAAACTCGAGATGAAATGCGAGAACTTCTACGTGAGCAGGGATACGTTTTACTAGTCGGTAACGTAGCATTTACAGAAATCTTCCCTTACGAAGATTGGTTTGTACATCCTGACGTTGTTGACATATATAATCATATGAAAGGAAAATCTGGTCTCAACTTTGTTTGGGACTACTTTATGAACGAAATTGAGGTGTGACTATGATAACGGTAATTGTGACTGGTGGCTTTGATCCGATACACAGCGGACATATTGCTTATCTTGAACATGCATCTAGAGAAGGAACTCGTTTAGTTGTCGGTGTAAATTCAGACGAGTGGTTAAGGCGTAAGAAAGGCAGAGAATTTATGCCTTGGAAAGAGCGCGCAGCAATTATTCAAGGTCTAACAAGTGTGGACTCGGTAATTGCATTTGATGATTCGGATGATTCTGCATGTGATGCTATTCGCCAAGTAAAAGAAAAGTATCCCGAAGAAATAATCGTTTTCGCTAATGGCGGTGATAGGACTAAAGACAATATTCCAGAGATGATATTTGATGATGTAGAATTTGTGTTTGGTGTAGGTGGCGAAGATAAGAAGAACAGTTCGTCTTGGATACTTAAAGAGTGGGCTCAGCCTACAACTCAGCGTAAATGGGGTACGTATAAAGTACTTGATTCGAATGGTAGCTGGGCAGTTAAAGAACTAAGCTTTGATCAAGGTAAATCATTAAGTGATCAACGACATTTTGAGCGTAGTGAGCATTGGCATGTTGTTGCGGGTCGTATACGAATGGACCTTGAGTTTCCCAATGGTGATACGTCTACTATCACTTACGGACCAGGACAGAGCATCGATATACCTGTTAATACATGGCATAAGGCTACGAATGTCGGTGATACAGCCGCAAAAGTAATCGAAGTCTGGCTCGGAGATACACTGAAAGAAGAAGACATCGAGCGTCGAGATTAGTATAAATATAGTAGATAATAACGCTAATAGTCTGGAGGACGAAGATGGCGGTACAAGTCGGTTCTGATGTCGTCATTGATGACAATAAAAATCTAACAAACATTGCAGGGGCTGATGGCCGCTACGATTCTTTCTATCCTAATGTATCTGCACCAACCACTACAGGTACGCTGAATATCAGTATGGATGTTCCCATGTATAACTTAGTTATGACTGGGACAACAGCATTTACTGTTACAGACAAAGGTCTGGGTAAAACAAACATTGTTCTTATCGATACAGCAACTGCTCCTCATTCTGTTTCATTTGATACTAATGTAAAATGGGCTGGTGATACAGAACCAACTTGGACTGACCATAGGTTTTGGACTGTCGGATTAGTATCTTGGGATACGACCACTGTTAGGGCAACAGCATCCGGATTTGATTCATAAGGAATAAATTATGACAGTTCAAATCGGCCCAGACGTAGTTATAAATGATTCTCTCTTTCTGCAAAACATAGCAGGAGCACAAGGTCGTCATGATAACTTTGCTTCAAAAGTACATACACTAGTTAATGGAACACTTGATTTCAGTAATGGTGTTATTCAAAAAATGGATATGTCTAGTGATGTTACGTTTACTATTCCGGGCACCGTACCTAATGTAGCATCTATACTTCTGCTGTTAGATACTTCCGCGACTCCACATACTCCAACATTTGCTGATACTGGACAGCTATCATTTAGCTGGGCTGGTGGTAGTGAACCAACTTGGTCCGATTTTAGATTTTGGCAAGTATACATACAAGCCACACTCGTTTCCGGTGTTGTGAGAGTATCTGCACAGGGATTTGCCGCAGCTGCAGCGCCTCCACCTACTGAAACTGTAAGCTTAACCGGAACTCTTGCACTTCCAAATAATGCAATTGGCCAATCTGATGGTGACGTGGCTGGCATTGTTGTTGGGTGGGCATTTTACGCTGATGGTAATATAGTTACTACGACTACTGATGCTACTGCACCACCTACGTCAGCTCGAGGTGCTTGGTGCTCAAACAGTCCTCCGAATAACACTTACTATATGCGTATAACTGATTCAACAGGTGTTAATATTGATACTTCGATTTCAAGTCCTATAAACACTTGGAATCAAATGAATAGTTCATTACTAGTTAAATGGTCAATCGACTATCAAACCGCCTCAATAGGTCAAGTCAAAATAGAAATCTCAGATGCTTCTGATGGTAGCAATATTCTTGATACTGGATACTATGGCATAAACGTAGAGAGTGGTCAGTAACATGAGTATATTACCTCACGCAATTCAAGTTATTGGAACAGCCGGTGAAGGAAAACCACCTTACCCAACAGGTACATTTACTGTAAAGCAATACGGTGATGGGGAAACTGGAAACAGTGTTACTATTCTTGCTTCTGAAAGTCTCAGTGGTGCTGGGACCGCGCAATCAAGCGCTCTCATAACAACACGAACAACTCGAACAGCAAATGGCGCTACAATTACATTTACTCCTAGTGGTAATAATAGAACTTCAAATCAATATCGCCAAGCTTCAGACGGAACACAAGTATCTTTTCCTTCACCATCTACAACTATTACAGGATGGTCTTATGCAGGTGGGTCTTCTACAATAACGGCAGTACGTTATGATGTAAATGGCGCAACAGGTAATTGGTTGCCTATTACTGGTGTAGGTCTTGATGCTAGTATTGTTCGTGGGTCATCTGCATCTTACAGCGGTAGTGGTGGCGACGGGTCTAGTTCTGATTCAGATAGTGACTTCATTGAAATTTATCTTCGAAGTAACGAATACGCAGATACTAAAGTAGCAGAATTCCAATTTTATACACAAGCATATGCTGCTGCTAATTGCTTTATCAAATCATCTCGAGTATTAGTATGGGATGAAGAGTCTAGCACTTATGTAGAACATCCAATATCACACGTATATAATCTTGTAGAAGTTGGTCATAGCGTTATTGTTCAAGGTTCTGACGGTGTAAGAAATACCGTCGTTGAAGCAAGAGCAGTGTGGCAACCTCAAACAATATACGGATTTAATGGATCAGATAATTTTGTTACCGGCGGCCATCCATTTTTAACTACAACAGGTTGGAAGTGTATGGATGCTGAAAATGGCCGAGCGCTTCATCCAGAATTAAACATCACTCAGCTCGAAGTTGGTGATACTCTTGTTCGTTTTGATAAAGATACTGGCCAATACACAGAAGAAGCTTTATCAATAATTACAGAAGAAGCTACAGAACAAACAGTGTACTCACTTGATGTGAGTGGTGATAATACACCAGACATTGAAGGAAATGATACATATATAGTTAATGGTTACGTAGTACATAACAAATAAAGCGCTAATAGTCAGGAGACGAAGATGGCACTCAAAATATCAGGAATTACAGTTGTTAACGACTCGAGAGAGCTCACAAATATTATCGGAGCATCTGGAAATTATGATGGGTTTCACCCTACGGTAACTACTATTACAACCACGCTCGATTTTGATAAGCCGGTAATGATACGCACTTTAACTTCGGCTTCATCGTTTACTACTTCTAATGTATCTGCTGGGCAAACTTCGATTCTCATTCTCGACACTTCCGCGACTGGCTATGATCCATCATTTACCTCAGCTATTAAGTGGCCTGATGATAACGAGCCTACTTGGGCAGACCATCGCTATTGGGTTATCTCATTCATATGTGTTAGTGGTACTTCAGTAAGAGCTAACGCAGCTGGATATAATTCTTAAGGGATAAATCATGGCACTTAAAATTCAAGGCAATGATGCCGTAACAAATACTCGAGAGCTTGATGTTGTTGGAGCAGACGGAGTATATGACGATTGGCATCCCAATACAACTGTTGCTTCTCCGGGCGCAGCCTACTCAATCAACTTTCAGAATCCTTTCCACAGCTTGAGCTTAACAGCTAGTGTTACTTTTTCCGAATTAAATAAATCTGTTGGTCGAAGTGTTACTATACATTTAGATACAGGTACTGCGCAATATTCACCGTCGTGGTCGGGTAATGTAAAATGGCCTGGAGGCACAGAGCCTACTTGGTCTGATAATCAATATTGGATAGTGAATCTTATCGTAGGTATTGGTGGAAGTATTATATTCGGTTCAGCGCAAGGATTTGAAGGTATTCCAGCAACGGCAAACTGGCCAAGCGGAACGTATACCGCAAGAAGTGGAACTGTAAACTTAGCTGCCGAAGTAAATGACTATAGCGCCGACCTTCCGCCTGTATCATCTACTGCAAGAGCAAGGTTTAGATTTTATCGTAGAAATGGAGGCGGATCTTATATAGAATTCGAACCAACTGGCACAGACGGTGGTGACCCAAACGTTTGGTGGACTCCCAGCGGCACACAAAACACAATTGCTAGTGGAGCAGACCAAACCTTTTGGACTGAAACCACGGTTAATCCTTCACACACAAGAATAGTTGTTAAAGAAGGTGCAACAGTAATAGATGACACTGGATATGTATCAAGCGCTTCTGTTGACACCGGTGCGGTAGAATCCGCTACTGTTAATGCTAGTGAATCTGGTACCGGCAGTACTACGAATACATCTACTAAGATCGTCGAATGTTGGGCCCGACAGAGTGGTTATGCAGATACTAAAGTTTCAGAATTTAAAGTTGAGTTAACAGCACGTGCGAATGGGTTAGCTTGTTTTACTGGAGAAGTTCCATTATACAAATGGGATACGAGTTCTAATTCTTGTGTTATAACTCCGATGAGTCAAGCATATAATGAGTGGCTCAATCGTGAAGAAGGCGAGACTCATCATGTAATTGGGCAAAATAATAATACAAAAGAAATATTAAAATTCAAAGAGTTTGAAGTAACTCAACTCATATACGGCATCAATGGTTCTGATTACTTTGTTACCGGTGGCCATCCATTCTTAACAACTGACGGATGGAAGTGTTGTAATCTTGAAACAGGTAATCAATACTATGAGAATGTTGAGCTTACTCAGCTTGTAGTTGGAGATAAGCTTCTTAAATACGATGCAGAGTATAATACGTACTATGAGCAAGAGGTACTTGAAATGACTTCTTCGCTATTAACTAAAACTGTTTATTTGTTAGATGTAGCAGGCGATGATACATATATTGCTGATGGCTATATTGTTCACAATAAGTAAGGACTGATCGAATGACTTTACCACATGCAACAGGAATTTTCGGAGGACTATCTGAGACTCATGCATCCTCAGCAGTTCCAGAAATTAGTACTGTCGTTTTAAATGGCGGCGGATCCTCTGTTAGTGAAGGTGGAACAGCTACTTTTAATGTTAGCACGGTAAATATACCAGATGCTACATCTTTAACTTGGGTCGTTACGCACGGTACTACAGCGGCCGCTGACTTCACCTCAACTACTGGAACAGTTACAATTACTAGTAATAGCGGTTCGTTCGGTGTACCCACTGTTGCTGATAATACAACTGAAGGTAATGAAACATTTACCGTAAGCGTAACAGGTAATGTTAGTGGCACCGCGGTATCTAAGTCTTCAACCAGTATAACAGTACTTGATACTTCACAAGATCCTTCGACACCACAGATAACGTCCTTTGCAGCCTCTCCTACTGCTATATACGAAGGTGGATCTGCTAGCACTATTACACTTGCTACCAGCGACATACCAAATGGTACACAATTAAATTGGGAAATCGCTAATGGGACCAACACAACTAATGCAGATTTTACAGCATCATCAGGAACTATAACAATTAACAGCAATGCAGCAACGATCTCTGTTTCTGCCGTTGACGATGCAACTCGAAACGCTGCAGTTGGACAAACTGGATCAGATACATTTGGTATTCGAATCTATGGCACAGTCGGTGGTAACACCGTCGATACAACTAGTGCATTAACTATTTGTGGCATTCGAGATGAAACACCAGTTATTCATAACATTGTTGTACCTACTTCAGTTAACGAAGGAAGTAGCGCGAACATAACAGTAGAGCATTATGATATTCCCACTGCAACATCAATGAGTTGGGAATTAATAGGATCTGGCGGATCTCCTTTTTCCAATGCCGATTTTTCAAATTCTTCAGGTACAGTCAATTCTGGAGGCGATGGCGGCTCAACAACGCTTGATGATACAACTATTATTAGCATTGCTCCTATCAACGACAATACTACCGAAGGAGCTGAAACTGGATTTATTCGTGTTTCTGGTACTTCTGGTGGTGTTGCGTTTACTAAAGATTCTGGCGTGTTTACAATTAATGATACATCAACAACACCTCCATCAGTAGATTCTGTTACAGGGCCGTCTTCTGTTAATGAAGGTGCTGCGGCAACTATCAACGTATCGACAACAAATATTCCTGATGGCACCACTCTTTCGTTTACAGTTAACCATGGAACATCATCTGCCGCTGATATGAATGTATCTTCTGGTAACGTAACAATTAATAGTAATGCCGGTGCGTTTGCTTTAACTATGACTGCTGATTCTACAACTGAAGGAAGTGAAACCTTTACTGTTACAGTGTCAGGTACAGTAAGTGGCACGGCGGTTTCTGCTACATCAAGCGCAATTACTATTAATGATACATCTACAACACCGGCTCAACCGGCTATTAATAGTGTTACAGGACCTACTACGGTTAATGAAGGATCCAGTGCTACAATCAATGTTGTTACATCAAACATTGGTAATGGAAATACTTTAAGTTGGAGCATAAATCACTCTTCGACTGCATCTGCAGATTTTGGATCAACAAGTGGTACTGTAAATGTTAGTTCAAACGCAGCTTCATTTACGATTCCTATAGTTGCGGATAGTACAACTGAAGGTAATGAAACATTTACAGTAAGTGTAGCATGGACTGTACCGAACGGCGGACAGGGTGAATCCGGTACTTCAGGAGTCATTACAATCAGCGATACATCTCAAACACCTGCACCTACATATAGTGTAACAGCACCGGCTTCTGTTAACGAAGGTGCAACTGGAAGTATGAGCGTCACTACAACGAACGTAACAAACGGAACAACACTTTACTGGACTGTAACTCCCTCAGCAGATTTTGGAACTACGTCGGGATCATTTACTGTTAACTCAAATGCAGGATCATTTACAGTAAGCCCTACAGCCGACTCAACGACAGAAGGTGCAGAGACAGGTACAATTGCAATTCGAACCGGAAGTACGAGCGGCACAATCGTTGCAACTGATACATTTACAATTAATGATACGTCAACGACTCCTGTTCCTACCTATGCAATTAGTGCGCCATCTTCGATTGATGAAGGTTCTTCTGGTTCGTTTACTGTAACTACCACGAATGTGACGAATGGTACAGTGTTATATTTTACGATGAACTTAACTGGAGATTTTGCTAGTCCATCCGGAACAGTTGCAATTAATAGTAACACAGGATCGTTTTCTCGCACACCTACTGCTGATACTACGACTGAAGGAGCTGAAACTTGTACAGTCAGCCTCAGAACAGGAAGTACAAGTGGTACAATCGTTGCAACCGACACCTTTACAATTAATGATACTTCAACAACACCACCAACATATTCAATTGCAGGTCCCGCTACTCTTAATGAAGGCGCGACAGGCACGATGACTGTAACCACCACGAACGTAGCGAATGGCACTACACTTTACTGGTTAGCAGGTCCTGCTAGTGACTTTAATACAGACATTGGTACTCTTACTATTAACAGTAACTCGGGTACGTTTACGATTACACCTACAGCTGATAATACAACTGAAGGTACTGAAACTGCAACAATACGTGTATACGATGACGCAGGTAGAACAAATCAAGTAACTGGTAGAGATGTTGATATTATTGATACTTCAACAACACCACCAACTTATGCTGTTACAGCTCCAGCTTCTATCAATGAGGGTTCAGCTGGTACAATTAACGTTACAACCACAAACGTAGCTGATAGCACAGCGTTGTACTGGTCAGTAACTACAGGTGATTCACCAGCAGACTTTAGTACAGGTAGCGGTACAGTCACAATTACCAGTAATGCAGGATCGTTTACTGTAACACCGGATGCTGACACTACGACCGAAGGGTCTGAAACAGCTACTATAACTTTAAGAACTGGTAGCCAAGGTGGTACAATTGTTGCTACGGATACCTTTACAATTAATGATACGTCACAAACACCTGCACCAACTTATGCTGTTACAGCTCCAGCTTCTATCGATGAAGGTGTTGCTGGTACCATGAACGTTACAACCACAAACGTGGCGGATAGCACGACATTGTACTGGTCTGTCGAGCCGGCTGGTGACTTTAGCACATCGTCAGGAAGCTTTAGCATAAGTTCAAACGCAGGTTCGTTCACTGCAACACCTACAGCAGATTCTACAACTGAAGGTGCAGAAACCGGAACTATCAGAATACGAACAGGAAGCACGAGTGGCACAATCGTTGCAAGTGATACGTTTACGATTAATGACACATCAACAGCTCCTTCACAGACTCTTACATGTTCTAACGGTAATAATTTCACATTGCTCAACCAAGACAACTCGACGAGCGAAACATTTACTGCTACAGGACTGAATACGTCGGGAACATATAATCTCGTTGTACCAAACCCAACAGTTACTTCAGGTTCTTTGTTATGTGAGTTTAGTTCTTTCTTTTACGCAATGACTCACCAAGGTGGTGGTACTTGGACTGCTAATGTAAGACTAGATCGCACAGGTACTACAGTGGGAACCGGTTCGTCTTTATGTGAAGTTAAGGACGGCTTTACCTCACTCTCGCCTACTTTAACACGAACAGTTTACGTCGTACAGTCCAACTAAATTAGAATTAATCGCCTTATAAATAGAACATATAAACCAGTTATAGAGAAAAAAACATGGCGCAACCAACGACAAGAGAAGAGTTTAAAGATTACGTCCTTCGTAAAATAGGCGCCCCTGTAATTGAAATAAACGTAGCTGAAGAGCAGGTTGATGATAGGGTTGACGAAGCAGTTTCGTATTGGAGAGATTATCATTACAACGGCAGCCAGCAAGTTTATTTGAAACATCAAATTACTGCGGAAGATGCTACGAATGGGTACATTACTCTACCTCAAGGATTGCTCGGTATTTCAGGAGTCTTTCCTTTAACGACTAATCTTTCTACAGGTTCTGGTATTTTTAATGTTCAGTATCAATTTGTATTGAATAACATTGAAGATATTACTGGCTATAATGTTCAAAACTATTATATGGCAATGAGTCATTTATCTTTCCTTCAGGAAATTCTTGTTGGTAAACCAATGATTCGATATAATAAGCACGTAAACAAATTACATATCGATGTTGATAAGAGTTTTCTTTCTGAAGGCGAATATATTATCATTGAAGCTTACGACGTAATTGATCCAGATACATACTCAGATGTATGGGGTGACCGATGGTTACAAAACTATGCATCTGCACTCATCCGAGAGCAATGGGGACTTAATCTTACTAAGTTTACTGGAATGCAATTGGTTGGAGGTGTATCGTTTAACGGAGAGCAAATACTAACAGAGGCAAAAGCAGAACGCGAAAAAATGGAAGAAGAAGCGGTTTCTTCTTTACAGCCTTTGACCTACAACTTCATTGGATAAATCATGGCTACTAATGTATTCTTTCGAAACTATGATCACTTCAATGAGCAACAGCTTATTGATGATCTTGTAATTGAAAGCATCAAAATTTATGGTGTTGATATTATTTACGTCAAGCGTTCTTTAGGCGCTGTTGATCGCGTATTTAATGAAGATGATCTTCCACTCTACGATGAAACTTTCCAATTCGAAACCTATGTTAAAAACGTAGATGCATTCGAAGGAGAAGGTGATTTCCTTTCTAAGTTCGGTTTACAAATACGCGATCAAATGACATTGACCGTAGCGAATCGTACATTTGAAAAGCATGTTACACGAGAAGTTACTGATATCATTCGTCCTCGAGAAGGTGATATTATTTACTTCCCACTAAGTGAAAAGATGTATGAAATCAAGTTTGTAGAGCATGAAAGCTTATTCTATCAGAGTGGTGCATTACAGGTTTACGACATGCAATGTGAACTTGTAGAATACAGTGGTCAACGTTTTGAAACAGGTCGAGATGCAATTGATAATTACTTCGATCCTATCGATACTACACCTACAACTACTCTTGCTGACTTGGCGAATACTGAACCTAATATATTCGGTGAAACGGAAAATGCAGATGTACTTGCTCGTAACTACGTATTTGAACAAGAAGCAGATGCTATTCTCGATTTCTCTGAGGTAGATCCATTTAGCGAAAACATAACAATAAGTGATGACTGATGGCATTAGCAAATTACTTTTATAATCAAACAACTCGAAAGTATGTAGCCTTATTCGGCACGTACTTTAATCAGTTGACTGTTGAAAGGATTGACAACAATCAAGTCCTTCAGCAGCGTATGATTGTACCTATTTCCTATGCTCCTTATCAAAAGATTTTAGCAAGACTCGATCAAGCACCTGATTTAAATAAAACAAAATCAGCAATACAATTACCGCGCATGTCTTTTGAAATGACTAGCATGTCGTATGATGCAGAACGAAAGATTGCTCCCACCACTAAGATACGTAAAAGCGTAGTCGATGATGCAACCGGCGGTCGTAAATTTACATATGCTGGTTCACCATACAACCTCGAATTTTCGTTGTATATAATGTCTAAATATCAAGAAGATGCTACTAAGCTTCTTGAACAAATTATACCTTTCTTCAATCCAGATTTTACGAGTACTGTTCGTCTTATTGAAGGTGTAGATCCTATAGATATTCCTTTGATACTCACAGGAGTAACAACTGAAGATATATACGAAGCAGGATTTGAAGAAAGACGAAGTATTTTATATACACTGAACTTCACGATGAAAGGATGGTTCTTTGGACCAGAACGTGAGAAAAAGATTATCAAGTTTATCGATGTACGATATGCTACAGATACACCGATCGACACACCATTTGAAGAATTCTATACACTTCAACCTGGTATGACAGCGAATAACGAACCAACAACTGATCAAGAACTAAGTATAGATTATAGTTTGATTGATTTTGATGACAATTGGGCTTACGCCGAGGAGATTGCTAATACAGCACCTTCTGATTAATAAAGGATGAATATATTATGTTAAAAAATAGAAAGAAAGCGTTAACACAAGTGATGAACACTGATGGTATAGTTCTTGAAATGGCCTCAACGTTTTATCAAGAGTTTTTCCGAACTCGAGATTACGAAAGACACTATCAAGTACAGCCCGGCGATATCGTGGTAGATATTGGTGCATGTATTGGAATGATGTCGGCTGGAGCATTAGACAGAGGTGCTTCTAAAGTATACATGATCGAAGGTAATCGTAAGCTTCTACGAACTGCTATTGATAATGTTGCAGAACATATCATGAATGAGCCCACAACTAAAGTGTATCCTATTAATTGTATTATGGGTGCTGCTAACGAAGGTGCTACTGGTGCCGGTGGTGTATTTACTACTCACGAAGATGATGTAGGATTTGATGAAATAGATCGAATGTCATTCCGCGAGTTTATACGTGATTATAGTATTGATCGTATTGATTATCTCAAAATAGATATCGAAGGAAACGAATACGATATTTTGAATGAAGAGAACTTAGAGTTCATAGATAAAAATGTTAAGCACATGGCGATTGAAATACACACTCAAGCGGGTGACAATACTCTAGAACGCTTTTTCCATTTTCGTGATACGTTTCTCAAGCATTTCAAAGATTCTCCTCGCCATACGTTACGTGGTGCAGGTGATGGGTACTTTATTAATAACACGATGTGGGATAATGCGACTGTTCGTAGCCTAGATTTACATTCATCGTACTTTATGCTATACATTACGAGAGAATAATTATGAGTGGAGACAAGATATTAGAAAGCATGGGACTAGCACCGATCGAGAAAGATCAGGAGCTAAAGCCTGTAGAAGATATTACTGAGCAGCTTCCGGTTGTACAAGAAAGTAATCTTCCTGTTACTAGCGTAGCAAGTGAAAGAGCCGCAGAAGAAAATCTTAAAGACATAGAGCTTGCTAAACGTAATATCGAAAACATTATTAATCTTGGTGATGACTCTGTAAAAGAAATGGTCGAGATTGCAAAGCAGTCAGAATCACCTCGAGCTTTTGAAGTTGTCTCCACTCTCATGAAAACTTTACTAGACGCTAACAAAGATTATGTTGAGATGTCTACTAAAAAGCGCTATGCTAAAGAAGAAAAGCAAGCAGAAACCCAAGTTACAAATAATAATCTTATTGTATCAACGGCCGATTTACTTAAGATGATAAAGGGTGAAGATGACTAGTGGCTATCTTGGTAATACTAATCTAAAGCGTATCGGTGAACAAATTGAATTTACTCCTGATAACCTAAAGGAGTACATGAAATGTATGAAAGATCCGGTCTACTTTGCTGAGACCTACATTAAGATTGTACACGTTGATAGAGGATTCGTTCCTCTTGACATGTATGATTATCAAAAAGAAATTACAGAAAAGATTACAAACAATCGTCGAGTAGCAGTATTAACAGCTCGGCAGGCCGGTAAGACAACTACGGCTGTTGCTGTAATTCTACATTATATCTTATTCAATGAGTACAAAACAACTGCGATTCTTGCTAACAAAGGAGATGCTGCAAAAGAAGTACTTGATCGAGTTAAGATTGCATATGAAGCATTACCTAAATGGATGCAGCAAGGTGTTGAAGAGTGGAACAAGTATAGTATTGTTCTTGAGAATGGTTGTAAGATTTATGCAGGTACTACTTCTTCATCGGCTATTCGAGGTAAGTCAATATCATTCTTGTATCTTGATGAGGTTGCATTTATTGAGGGATACGATGAGTTCTTCGCTTCTGTATATCCTACAATCTCATCCGGTGAGAGTACAAAACTATTAATGACTTCCACACCAAATGGTCTGAATCACTTTTGGAAAACATGCAAAGGTGCTGAAGAAGGAACGAATGGTTACGAGTTTGTTAAGGTCATGTGGAATGATGTACCTGGCCGAGATGAGAAATGGAGACAAGAAACTCTTGCCGCACTTGATTTTGACGAACAAAAGTTTGCTCAGGAATACTGTGGAGAATTCTTAGGAAGTTCTGGTACACTTATTGATGGAAGTAAGCTCAAACAACTTGCGTATTCGCGACCTTTAGCAGATTCAGAAGGTGTAACACAATATGCGAAACCAGAACCTGATCGTGTATATGTAATGACTGTTGATGTATCTCGAGGCAAAGGACTTGACTACTCAACATTTAGCATTATTGATGTCACGAATATGCCTTATAGTCAAGTGTGTGTTTTCCGTGACAATATGGTGGGCCCAGTTGATTTTGCGTCTGTTATATATAGATTAGGATTAATGTATAACGAAGCGTCTGTTTTAATTGAAATTAACGATATTGGTGAACAAGTTGCAGATGTTCTTTATATGGATTATGGCTATGAAAATCTTCTTTACACTGAAAATGCCGGGAGAAACGGAAAAAGAATCTCCAGTGGCTTTGGTAAAAAAGTAGACAATGGGATACGAACAACAAAGAGTGTTAAAAGCATCGGTTGTTCAATATTAAAAATGTTGGTCGAACAGAATCAACTTATAGTACAAGACTATAACACAATACAAGAGTTATCTCGTTTTTCGAAAAAGGGATCTTCATACGAGGCCGAATCTGGCGCTCATGATGATTTAGTAATGAACTTAGTAATCTTTTCTTGGCTAACTGATCAAGAGTTTTTTAAAGAGGTTACAGACATAAATACTATGATGAAACTGAGAGAAAAAACCGAAGAGCAAATCGAACAAGATTTACTACCTTTCGGTTTCATTGACGTTGGTGATATTGATGATGGTGACGAACAACTACTAGCCCGAGAAGCATGGAAAATATAAATCCTTAGTTTTTATAAATAGAAAATAGTGATAACTAAATTAAAACTAGGTCTAATTAGATAATATTTAAAGGAGAATAATATGGCTTTTTCCGTAAGTCCTTCCGTAATCGTTCGAGAAGTGGACGCGTCAACCACGGTACCGGCCATCGCAACAGCCCCTGCAGCGATCGCAGGCGTTTTTAGATGGGGTCCTGTTGGAGAAGCTGTTCTGGTTTCTTCAGAAAGCGAACTAGCTGGTAGATTCGGTGAACCAAACAACGACAACTACGAAACATTTTTTACCGCATCCGATTACCTTTCATATGCGAATGCTTTATTTGTTGCTCGTCTAGATAATGGATCCACTAGAGCAGAAGCACCGACAGAGGAAATACTGTTAACTGCAGATACTGCTTATCTGACTGCAAACTCATCTAACGGTGTTGTTGAAGGCGTAACCCCAGGCACTGAAGGTACACTTGATGTTGCAAACTCTACACTCGGTGTATTCGAAGGTCTCTATCCTGGCGCATTGGGTAACGCACTCGATGTTCAATATGTAGATTCCACTGCTTTCGCAGCAGACTTACTTGATGTAGGTGGTATTCCTGCAACATTCATTGCTGGTGATGCAGAAGAGCTTGAAATCGAAAATGCAATTGAGTTTGCATCTTCATCGTTTAGATTCCAAATTCCAGCGTTTGTTGGTGGTGAGACTAATGACGCACTCGATCCTCTGGTAGCAGGTGACTTGCTTACCGTCGGTAATGACAGTGTAGGATTCCAAGAAATTCCAGTTGTTTCGATTAGTCATACAGTTCAATCAACTAACGGAACAGTATTGGAAGGTGACTCTGCAGCAAACAGTTCTATCGCGGTAGCTCGTGAATACTCAGTCAGTCTAGGTTCTCAATTTACACTTACTTCAGGCGCTCTGGATGAGATGAAGCTTGGAAGGAAGTATAAAAATGCTGGAATGTTTGGAACGACACCTCAAGCCGGTAACTATCACGTAGCAGTTATTGATAGAACAGGTGAAGTTTCAGGTGAAGTCGGTGGTGTGATCGAAATGTATACCGATCTTTCGACATCGGCATCTAGCACACGTGCAGATGGTTCAACAAACTATATTGTAAATGTAATTGAAAACGAATCCGGTTGGGTACGAGTTGCTGATACAAGGAATCTTACAACTAACGGTGTAGGTCAGAATAATACTGAAGTTCTAGCAGGTGGTGCTGATGGTACTACTGAAGGTGCAACAACCCTTCAAGCAGTTGCAGAAGGTTACGATATCTTTGCAAATGCAAACGAGATTGACGTATCATTTATCCTGCAAGGTAAGGGTGATGCTGGAGCTACACGAGCTAACTACATAATTAGTAATGTAGTCGATAAGCGAAAAGATGCTATACTATTCGTATCTCCATCTTATGAAGCTTCAGTAGCAGAAAACAGAACAAACGGTAAGTTGAACAAGACTATCGGTTACCGTAATGCTCTACAAAACAGTTCTTACTGGTTCATGGATAGTGGATACAAGTATCGATATGACAAGTACAATGATGTTTACCGCTGGACACCACTCAATGGTGACATGGCAGGTCTAGCATCACGAGTACAACCTTTTGAGTCACCAGCAGGTTTCCGTAAAGGTGTTATTAAGAATGTTGTTAAGCTCGCGTTTAATCCTAATAAAGCACAACGTGATCAGCTTTACAGCAGTGACATTAACCCAGTAATGAGTCAAGTGGGACAAGGTATTGTTCTCTTTGGTGATAAAACTGGTCTCGGCTTACAGAGTGCATTCGATCGACTTAACGTTCGACGCTTATTCATCTCTGTTGAAAAAGCAATTGCTAATGCTGCTCAATCATTCTTGTTCGAACTCAACGATGAATTTTCTCAAACTCAATTTAAGAATATTGTAGAACCTTTCTTAAGAGAAATCCAAGGACGTAGAGGAATCATTGACTTCCGTGTTATTTCGGACTCTACGGTTAATACTCCTGCGGTAGTTGATCAAGGTAAATTTAAGGCTAACATCTTTATCAAGCCTGCTCGGTCAATTAACGTGATTGAATTGACGTTTGTTGCAACTAGAACAGGCATCGAGTTTGAAGAAATTGTTGGTTCAATTTCATAATAAATAAAATTAAAAGGAGAACAAGAGAATGGCATTTAATATTAACGAGTTCAAATCCCAGTTAACTGGTGGTGGCGCTCGTCCAACTCTCTTCCAGGTTCAAATTCTAAATCCTGTTGATCCAGCTGCTGACTTTAAAGTACCTTTCATGGCTAAAGCGGCTGGTATCCCAGCATCGAATCTGGGTTCTTTCACTGCACCTTATTTTGGCCGACAAGTTAAGTACGCAGGTGATCGAACATTTGAAGATTGGACAGTAACAATCATCAACGACGAAGACTTTTTGGTTCGTAACGCTATGGAAGCTTGGAGTAATGCAATCAATAGTCATGATGGCAATACACGAGCTCTTCCTAATGATTACAAATCAAATGGTATCATTACACAATACAGTAAAGACGGAGATCCTATTCGTACATATGTATTCGAAGGTATGTATCCTGTTACTATTAGCGAAATTGCTATGGGTTGGGACACCGTCGATACAATTGAAGAATTTCAGGTAACTTTCCAATATGACTTCTGGAGAGTCGAGGGAAGTACTGGCGTTCCAACTACATAATTTTTGAAGGATTTTAAATAATGAAGATCTTTGGTTTTGAGGTCAAGAGGCCAGAAGACGAAGAACAGGCAACCCCTGTATCGTTCGCTGCGCCTCAGAATGATGACGGCGCGATTACCGTTAGTGGTAACGCGCTTGGTGGTTTCTATAATACGATACTAGATATGGAAGGCTCAGCTAAGTCTGAGTCTGAACTAATTACTAAGTATCGAGCTATGGCTCAACAACCGGAAATAACACAAGCAATTGATGATATTGTAAACGAAGCGATTAGTATTGATACAGATGATTCAGTAGTTGAGATCTCCTTGGGAGAAACTGATCTACCTGATAAAGTAAAAGAATCAATCACAGAAGAGTTTAGTAATATATTAGGTTTGTTTGACTTTTCTAATAATGCTTATGATATGTTTCATAAGTTTTATGTTGACGGAAGACTAAATTATCATATCATTATTGATGACGAAAACCTTAAGAAAGGTGTCATTGAATTAAGATATGTAGATCCTCGGAAGCTAAAATTAATCCGAGAAGTTGATAACAAAGGAAAGGATAAGTGGTCAGGCGCTCCTACTAAGAAAATCAAAAATGAATATTACATGTATTCAGATACTGGTTTCTCAGGTGCAACAACTACTTCAGGCTCAGCAAGTGGATTTAAGATATCTAAGGATAGTGTAGCTCGAGTAACATCAGGCTTAATGAATGAAAACAATAGCTTAGTATTATCCCACATCCATCCTGCAATTAAGCCTCTTAACCAACTACGTATGTTGGAAGATGCTACAGTTATCTACACTTTGACAAGGGCTCCAGAGCGTCGAATATTCTATATCGATGTTGGTAACTTGCCAAAGAATAAGGCAGAGCAATATCTACGTGATATGATGACTCGCCATAAGAATAAGTTACAGTACAATGCATCAACTGGTGAGATTAGCGATTCTCGTAAGATGATGACAATGACTGAAGATTTCTGGTTCCCACGTCGTGGTGGTGAACGTAGTACAGAAGTTGATACTCTTGCCGGTGGTAGTGCACAGGGCTTGAGCACAGACGAAAATTTACAGTACTTTCAACGCAAACTTTATAAAGCGTTGAAGGTACCTATTGGTCGTTTAGAGCCAGAGACAATGGCTACCTTTGGTAGAGTGTCTGAAATTACTCGAGACGAACTTAAGTTTGCTAAGTTTATTACAAGGGTACGATCACGTTTCTCTTGGTTATTTAATATTGTATTAGAGAAACAGCTGATCTTAAAAGGGATCCTAACTCCAGAAGAGTTTGAAAATATTCGTAACGATATTCGATATGATTTCATTCAGGATAATTACTTTACTGAATTAAAAGAAGCTGAAATCTTACGAGAGCGTTTAAATACTTTGAGAGAGCTTGAAGATCAGGTTGGTGTATATTATTCAAGACAATGGGTTGTACAGAACGTCTTGAAAATGAACGAAGAAGAGTATAAGGAAGTACAGGATCAGATCGCCTCAGAGAAAGAAGAAGGTGGCGATGAAGACGATGATGTCGACTTTAGCTAAAATACACAAAAAATTTATTATATAAATAATGAATAGTAATTAAAAAAATTAAATAGGACTTAACAATGAAAAAACTTAAAGACATTCTTTCGGAGGTTGCTCAACCAAAGTCTGCGGAAGAAAAGAGATTCAAAGATCAACATACGATCGAATTGATTAAGCATCCTGTTGCACTCGATTCTCAATTTACCGGTGAGATTGAAGGTCTTGAAAGTAAAGCTCGACCTGCCGATCAAACTGACGGAAAAGATGCTGATGCATATGACCAGGCTTATGCTGTTAAAGACAAGCCATTCAAAATGCCTAGGAATATCGATGAGAGCCGGATGCGTTTTTCTGATTTACTAGAGCGAGTTATGGTCAACGAGTCAGATATGGAAATGATATCTGAAGATCCTTCTCGTGAAGTTCCTATGATGCAACGTCAACTTGAGTTTATCTGTTATGCTGCTGAAGAGATTCAACAGTATCTTTCTCAAGAAGGTATTGATCCAGAAGAATGGTATCAAAACAAATTAGCAAACGCTTTTTCATATATGAAATCACTGCATGCTTATGCAGAAGGCGAGAAGCGAGTTAACACGGTTGCTGCAGCTTATCAATACGAAGAGACAGAACAAGATAATACTCTTGAAGAAGCAAACTTTAAGCCAGGTAACATGAAACTTAAAGATGGTTCTTCTGTTAAACTCTCGATGGACGACGCTAAAGCAATTGCAGCAGTTATGAAAACTTTGAATCCTAAAAATCGTAAGGAAATGGAAGAGCGGTTAATGAAGGATAAGAAAGGATTTCAGGAAATTGTAGCTTTTGCTAAAACGGTAGGTTAAGAGGATACAAACATGGCACAACTAATTACTGAAATTAACGAAACTTGCGAAGTTATTACTGAAGCAAAAGCTGACGGTAAAGGTAAAAACTACTTTATCGAAGGTATCTTTATGCAAGGTGATGTTAAGAATCGCAATGGACGTATTTACCCAGCAGATACTCTTGAAAACGAAATGAATCGTTATCAGAAAGAATTCATTGATCCAAAGCGAGCTTTAGGCGAGCTTGGTCATCCTGACGGTCCTACTATTAATGGAGATCGAGTATCTCACCTTATCACTAGCATGAATCGCGAAGGCGCTGATTTCTATGGCAAGGCTAAGATCCTATCTACTCCAATGGGAGAGATTGTTAAGTCTTTATTGGATGAAGGTGTTAAGATTGGCGTATCAACTCGTGGACTTGGTTCCGTTAAAGAGAAAAATGGAGTCATGGAAGTTCAAAAGGATTTCCACTTGTCGACTGTTGACATTGTAACTGATCCATCAGCACCCAATGCATTTGTTAATGGCATCATGGAGAACAGAGAATATTATTACGACATTGCTTCTAATTCATGGAGACCACAACAGGTTGAAGAAATTATTGAGCAGGTTGTTCAAGAGGTTGAGAAAACGGTCAATCGTGTAGTAAGAACTATTGACGAAGAAACGGCAGCTAGGATGTTCCAATCGTTCGTTCGATCATTGAGAAGCTAAAGTTTATAAATAAATTACAAACAAAAGATTTGTATTACTAATTAAATCTAAAGGAGAATAATTATGTTAGAAGAAGGTAAAGACTTCGTAGCAGATGACGGCGTTTCTAGCGTACCCAGTCCAGTTACACCCGCCGGTGGAGAAGACAAGAAGAAAAAGGGTAAGCCTGAAGATAAGATCGACACTAAAGCTGACGAAAAGACACCTGGTCAAGGAGTTAAAGCTGAAGAAGTAGAGACTGAAGAAGAAGTAGTTGTTGAGTCATCTATTGCTTCAATCTTTGAAGGTGAAGAATTGTCAGAAGACTTCCGTAACAAAATGACTGTTGTATTTGAAGCAGCCGTTAACGAGGAAGTAGCTACTAAAACACAGGGCCTCCAAGAGGAACTCGAAGCTCAACTCGAAGCTCAACTTTCAGAAGCAGTTGAATCTAAAATGTCTTCTGTTGTTGAGAATGTAGACAAGTATCTTGACTACGTAATTGGTGAGTGGATGGTAGAGAACAAGATCGCAATTGAGTCTGGCATCAAAGTAGAAATGGCAGAATCTCTAATGTCTGGTCTTAAGGATCTATTCCAAGAGCACAACGTTGAAGTTAACGAAGAAACTTTTGACGTAGTTGCTAGCCTTGAGAGTCAAGTAACTGATCTCGAAGATAAGGGCAATGCAGTTGTAAACGAAAACATTGAGCTACAACGTACTATTTCTGCTATGAAGGCAGAGCGAGTATTTGAAGGAATGACTGAAGGCCTTTCTGAAAATCAGATTGAGCGTTTCAAAGTACTTTCTGAAAAGCTTGATGTAGAAGATCTCGAAGATTACACATCCAATCTCGTGGTCATTAAAGAATCTTTCTTTAGCGAAGGCAAAATCGCCGCTCCTAAAGTAGAGGATGTCGAAGAAGACGAAATTATTCTAGAGGAACAGGAAGTCACTAAACCAGCTTCTGATTACTCCTCTATTAATGCTCTGGTTGAAGCACTCAACACTAGAAAGTAAAAGAATAATTAACAAATTTGGTTTTTTATAAATAAATTTTACGTTCAATTTACAAACAGGAGATAGAAACATGGAAAACTATCAAGCGCTTGTGGAAAAGTGGGGGCCAATTCTAGAGCACGAATCTTTTTCACCTATTAGCGATCAACACAAGCGATCGGTTACTGCAACCATCCTTGAAAACACAGAAAATGCACTTCGTCAAGAAGGTGACCTTTCTGCAAACATGACCAGCCTTCTTTCAGAAGCTGCTCCAACTAACGCTGCTGGCGCAGACGGTTTCAGTAGCGGTGCTACTGCTACAGGTCCTGTTGCTGGATACGATCCTGTACTGATTTCATTAGTACGTCGTGCAGTACCTAACCTGATCGCATACGACATCTGTGGTGTCCAGCCAATGACTGGTCCTACTGGATTGATCTTTGCAATGCGTTCACACTACGCTACTCAAGGTGGTGACGAGGCATTCTACAACGAAGCTGCTACTGGATTCTCTGGTACTGGTTCTTCTGTTGGTGCAACTGGTGATGCTAACACTAACACTGGTGTCTTCGATACTGGTCGTGGTATGGCTACTAACACTGGTGAAGCTCTTGGTGATGGTGTTGGCGCTGGCTACGCAGAAATGGCGTTCTCAATCGAGAAAGTTACTGTTGCCGCTAAGACACGAGCTCTGAAGGCTGAGTACACCACTGAGCTTGCTCAAGACCTCCGCGCTGTTCACGGCCTGGATGCTGAGACTGAGCTTGCGAATATCCTTCAAACTGAGATCCTTACGGAAATCAACCGTGAAGTTATTCGTACTATTTACCAAACTGCTGAAGCTGGTGCCGCTGGTACTGCTACTCCTGGGATCTTCGATCTCGATGTAGACGCTAACGGTCGTTGGTCTGTAGAGAAGTTCAAGGGTCTTATGTTCCAGATCGAGCAAGAAGCTAACGCAATTGCTAAGGGAACTCGTCGTGGTAAGGGTAACATCGTTATTTGTTCTTCAGACGTAGCTTCTGCATTGCAAATGGCTGGTGTTCTTGACTACGCTCCTGCTCTCAACGGAAACTCTTTGGAAGTTGATGATTCAGGTAACACTTTCGCTGGTGTACTTAACGGTCGCTACCGTGTATATGTTGATCCATTCGCTGGAACAAACTACATGGTTGTTGGCTACAAGGGCTCTTCTGCCTTTGACGCTGGTCTTTTCTACTGCCCATACGTACCGCTCCAAATGGTCCGTGCAGTTGGTGAGAACAGCTTCCAGCCAAAAATTGGTTTCAAGACTCGCTACGGAATGGTTGCAAACCCATTTGCCGAAGGTGATCACGATAGCCAAGGTTCTGGTGCACTCACTGCGAATGCTAACAAGTACTACCGTCGAGTACGAGTATCTAACTTGTTCTAAGCAAGCAAATAAAAATAAGAGTGGCGGTTTTAGCCACCAACGTTTTGGGGAACCTTTCGGGGTTCCCTTTTTTTATGCGTGAAACGTAATAAAACCTTAATTAAAATTTATTCAAACCTTAATAGAAAAACCACTTCTTTGCTGATAGATAAATTAGCGTAGACAACAACGTTTACGTATTTGTGAGCGATGGTGTAGAGCCATCAAGCAAAGGAGAATAATAAATGAAAACAGTTTTACTTGCTCTTATGGCAAGTGTTTTGTTGTGGTCAGGTGTATCCCAAGCAGATATTTCAGAACATAACTATAAAGCACAAAACGGCGATTGGACATATACGTATCGACATAGAGAAGGTACATGGCATACCGAACTTGGAAAGAAAGTTAAAGATATTGATGTCATGTATCGGTTCGCAGAACTAAATGGTACAATAGAAAATCGCATTAAATTCACACACAACATCTACAAAGCAAAATTCCTCAAGCTCGATCATCGTATCGAGTATCGTCACTTCGACAATAAAGAATCCCATTGGCGTTATCGGTTTATCCTATCAGCGGAACGTAAGATCTCTGATAGCGTATCTCTATGGGTGAAGATCCAACCACGTGTTAGTTTTAAAAACGAAACACAATTTGATTCGAGAGACCAATTTGGTTTCAAGTTTAAGTATGGTAAACTCAGTGTTTCACCTTTTGTAGAAAGAGGTGGTACTGAAAATTATCGTTATAAGCAAACCGTTATTGGTACGCATTTAAAGTATAAGATATAAGGAGATAGCTACAATGGAAATGTTAACACTATGGAGCACACTTGGGTTCCTATTTGCAGCATACGCTGTAATCGCAAATGATTCAGTACAAACTCTCGGTACATGGATGGCATCAAACAATGAGAGATTTAACTATAAAACATTGTGGGCAGCAGCAAGTGCTGTTCTACTTGTAACATTATGGTATGGTTGGACAGTGAATGGTGGTGATATTAGTTATGGAAGATTGAATAAAATTCCATGGCAAGAAGTACAATGGTATCATGCAGCAGCTCCTGCAATCCTTGTATTCTTAACTCGAGTCGGTGTACCTGTATCAACTTCATTCTTAGTCTTATCTGTATTTGCTTCAACCTTTGTATTAGAAAAAATGCTAATGAAATCAATCATGGGCTACGGTGTAGCAGCTGCATTTGCTTATGCAATATGGTTTGCTATCACAAAGTACGCAGGCCATTGGTTCGATGAAACGAGACCTGTTTCTGAGGACAATAAGAAGTATTGGCGTATAGCTCAATGGTTCGCGACGGGTGGCCTCTGGTGGACTTGGTTGTCACACGATATGGCGAATATTGCGGTATTTTTACCACGCATAGTTCCTGTAGATTTGATGATCATGATCTCTGCCGTATTTGTAGCAGGTCTGTTCTTCATGTTCAGAGAGCGCGGTGGTAAGATTCAACAGATCGTACTCGAAAAGCACAACACTCGTTATGTACGAAGCGCAACGCTGATCGATCTATTTTATTGGTTATGCTTATTTGTATTCAAGGAAGTAAATGATATTCCTATGAGTACTACTTGGGTGTTTGTTGGTTTGTTAGCAGGACGTGAGCTTGCAATGGCCACGTATTTTGGTAAGAAGAAGTCCAAGTCTGTATTCCCATTAGTTGCTAAAGACTTTGGTAAGATGATGGTCGGACTCGGTGCATCTGTTGCTCTAGTATTACTAGTGCATTATGTGATCAATCCTGTTTAGTCGTCGTCTGGGCAAAGATATTCCATGAAGAACGAAAGATCATGATCATCATTCCCCACCGCGGATTCTACCAACGTGGGGATTTGTTTTTGCTCCATCTCCCATAAGAACTCTCGAGCATGATAAGCTCGCATTTGTCCTTGATCGATAGTCTCAAGTGTAATAGGATTTATAATTGCGATATTGAAAAGAGTAAAATCGCTAATCATTTGTGTATCCATCAGGCCATTTGACAATTTCTTGATTGTCGCCAAAACCTTTTGTTTTAAGATAGTTATTAGCGATCAAGTTCTCGATCGTGATTCTAACCATTTGTTCACGTGCACGAGCAATAGACAGGTAGTAGCCTAAGCCAGTGAATACGACAGCTGTTATCCAATACATCCAAGTTTCCATTATTATTCCCCATGTCTACCAAGAACTTTTTCAATGATGCGTTGTTGAACGTCAAGACCTTCTAATGTACGTTCTTCAATCACTTCGCTTACACACTGCTCAGGTGCACCGATATAACCTTCCTCGATTGCAAAGGTATAGATTGCGCCTGATTTTTCAAGTTCTTTCAAACAAGATTCAAGTAAATGATTCGGATCGATAAAACCTTCCCGAGCATCTGACAGTAACTGCTTAGCAATACTGATTTCTTTTTTCATAGCGTTTCTCCTAGTTGGTATACTATTTATTGTTAAACATATTTTGGCACAAACCAATCTGGGTGTGTACCGGTGTAACCTTCATACCCATTCCACCAAGACGGTGCTTCACGTTTCCATTCCCATTTAGCGAACGGCTTAGCGGCATGATAGTATTTTCTATAAGCGGCTACCGCATCTCCGGGAACCTTACATTCCGGATAATGACTCATAGCTTGTGCAAATTCTGTTAAACCAATAATCGGTATATTACTAGGAGCTTTAGAGAGTAGCTCACCTAGCTTTAAAAATGTGGCGTGCTTTTTGCCACGACGATACTCATATTCTTCTGACATTGCAACGAAGTGTGCGTAATGCCAATCATAATTTTCTTTGCTTGCGGCGGTCCAAGTAGTACAAGGATGGTACTTATGAACAGCCAAATAATAGAGGCTGTCCCGTTCATCGCCAAACGCATAGTACGTTTGCATGGTCTTACCAGATTTACTTCTTCTTTTTTCTGGTATACCATCAAGCATGCGATGAACGGTCGACAGCATTTGTGCAGACTCGACAATCATTTTAGGTACGTGTTTATCACATAGATTCTGGGCCGATACGATCGGATCGAGATCTGTCACAAAAATGTTCATTTACTTATCCTGAAAACCAAATACACTACGGGTTAATCCACCAAAGCCCCATAGACCAACAACTGCTAGTGGAGCAAATACAGCTAGCTTAACGATGTCTTCGGTAATACCTAAACCTCGTAAGCTCTCGATGAAAGCCCACATAACAAAACAAATTGCAGCAACCGCTGCACCACCAAAAGCTACGTCTTTAATAAAATCTCTCATAATGATTTCCTATTGTACCCATACGTGATGATATTTAGATGGTAACATTTCGCACGTATAATCGAAACGTTCATCGTGGTTAATAACCTCTACACATTCCTGCGTTTCATTGCTGACTCGCACTTCAGGCAGAGTGTTGTACTGTGTTATGCTCAGTACTAGCGCAACAAAGACACCTGCTATAAACAAGTATCCAAGTACATCGTATATCTTATCATTATTCATATTCAATTTCCAGACCTTCTTGTTGCTCCTTAATATCAAGGAGATCATATTGCAAATCGTTGATCAATGCTATTGCTGGATTCGGATTACCATTCACGTTCTCATCGAACTCAGAAACGGTTTCAATACACATTGCAGCAGCAGTAAGTGCTTTAATCTTAAGATCAAGATTCTCGATCATGCAGCTTCCTCGTTTAGAACGAATCCATTGCTGTCACGCTCCCAAGTTCGATATCCCTCGAACTCATCGGTCATGAAGTTCAGATTGGCTTTGCGGCAATGCAAAACCGTACCATCAAACGTGGCATAGATGGGAGCTTCCCAATGCTCAACGTAATCAGACTCTTTGAAGTCGATCTCGTCGACGAGAGTCGAGGACAGGATGTAATCCTGATACATGTCGGAGTTTTCCTCGATGCACTCAACCACCGAGTCCCAGAAACCAACGTCCATGCTTTGCTCGATCGTCATCTCGACGACGTATGTGTCACCACCCTTGGCCTTCCAATAGGCATCGGCGCCAGTACCCAAGGTACCGTCTTCCCGCCAAGCGTAGTTCTCGAGAGTTTGCGTTTGGATTACAGCCTTCATACTAAACCTACCTTTTTTGCAGTTTCAAGAATAATTTCGTTCATCTTAGGTTCTACCATCCGATGAATCATTTCCCAGTCTGGGCGACCACGGAAGCGATGTCGCTCGTTGATGTGAGCCATAACGCCTGGGAACATTTGGCCGATTGCTCGACCACGGTTACAACCACCGTTGTTGAAAATGTCGTAGTAAGCATTTACTGCTTTACGAAATCGCTCCACTTTTTTGTTCGAGCAAGGACCCTCAACTGGTATAAACTTACTTAGCGTGTCTACCAGATCTTGATGAGTACCTTCGCCGTTCCAGTAAGTGTTGTTCATAATTTATATCCTTGTTGATTTGATGGTACCATTCTATCAAAACGAATTGCAGTTGTACACCTTTTTTGCAACTTTTTTTAGATCATTTTGTTATAAGGTTATTCCCCAGAAGGATCTTCTTGGAGCGAATGAAACGTCTGGACAAGACATTCTCGCTCGTATTCAACCCAATCTAGGGGACATCCTACGATCTCAGCAATTTCCTTATTACTGAGATCCTTGCCTAATAGTTCATTAATTTCAACTATAAGATCACTAACACGACTCATAATGATATACCCTTAAGCAGCCATCAAAAGACTAGGAGAGACCTTCCAAAGACCCATATTTGTAGACACCTTAATAGTCTTAGGATTGATCTTCAAGATGGTTCCAGTAACCTTCATGCCACGCTTATCGTTAAAGAAAACTGCATCTCCAACTGAGAACGAACCTTTAATTTCTTGCGAGATCATTGAGCGTCGAGCTCTGACCATGTCAACAATTGCATCAAGAGTAGCGTTGTCAGCGTTACGGATAGCGTTCATAGTGGTTTTGTTCAACATAATGTAATTCCTTATCAATTAATTTAAGGTACCATTCTAACAAAGAAAGCCGCTGTTGTACACCTTTTTGTGCAATTATTTTCACTTTTTTTAGATTAATTTGTTATAAGAACTTCAATGCTTAGATCAAAGTGTTATATGAGCCCTGTGCCATTACAGGTAGGGCATGTGGAAGGTTGAGGTGGTTTGTCTGCAGGCGAGGTGTTTGCTTCTGCGTTGTCGAAGTCGTATATGTACCAGATCGTACTGCCAACAGAGACTGCATCACCGGCTACGCATTCATCCATCGTAGTCTGAGCGATTACGCCATTGATCTTAACGTTGTTACCTTTGACGTGTCTTTGAAAAGCTTCTTCTTTAATGTACTGTTCAATGTACGGTCTTATTGCTGGCCACAATTTCATAATGTACTTTCCTTTCTAAAATGCTACTGATATCGATACACCAATATGATCATTATGAGCTACCACTCCCCATCGACCTACGTTTCCTCCGATCAATGCAGGTACAAGATCGTCTGGTTCATAAGATCCTATCATATAGTATAATCCACCCAAGAACAAACCATTGATAAGTAGCGATTTGTCCTTCGATGGACTGTTTCCATAGATGAGTGTATTTTCCTCTCTAAAACAATTACAAGGATGATTCATAGCCCACTGTGTTTGCTTATGGTCAACGTATGCAGCAAGACTATAGCTACTGAAAAGAAGCTGTTCTTTTCGAGTCCAGTCTCCAAAGTGTCTGATTTCACTATTTGCAAAACTCGCAAGTAGTAAAAATACTAAAGCGGTAACTTTACTAGCTTTCCCCAAGTGGGTTGTCGAGGGCTTTTTGTATTGTATCTCGTAAGCTTTCATCTAACTTCTCCATCTTATCATCAATACGATCTTCTACTTCCCTCATCGTATTTCGAACGTCCTTTTCTGACTCTCTGCTAATGTCTGATACTTCTCGCAGTCTTGCATCTATTTCGTCTTGTACTGTCTTCACTCGGTTGCTAGCAGACTCAGCTACTCTTTCTGTTCTTATAATGTCATCTCGTAAACTATTCTTAATATCTCGAGTGTACTCAATAGCATCATCTAATTTACGTTCAATCGCTACGTTACGAGCTTCGACTGCTTCGATATCGAGTACTGCGAGCTTTTCGCTCATCTCTTGAAAAGCTTTATATGATTCAAACCCACCATACAATGCAGCGAGTACTGAACTCAGTAAACCAAACGCTACACCTATTGTTGTCGGAGTCATACTGATTCCGAACAACTGGAATTTCGTGTTCTTTAGATTCTCAACACCTTCTTCAAGGTTTTCTGTCATCTCACCTAAGTCTTTTTGTTTTCTTCTTGCCATGTTTTAGCCTCTCGTGCCAACTTCAAGTCGGTCGTTCTTATTATTAATGAACCATCATCAGAATATACTGTGTATGTTCTTCGCAGTTCTCTATCGATTTCAACTCTATAAGTCATGATATTATCAATCCCACAGCACCAATTACAACTACAAGGCCAACCGCAAGAACTATTGCGCCTAGGCTAATGTCAATCCAGAAAGCGTTCCTTTCTGCCTTTTTGCGGGCAGCAACCATTCGAGCTTCACGTATTCTTCTACGTTCTCTCATCATATCTTCATAAAAGTGAATTTGACCAGAATAGATCAGGAAGTCTCGGAGCTCTTTTTCAATCGCTGCTATTTTATGCTTCGCAGCGGTTACTTGCAAGGCTTGTGCCTCGACGCTCTTGCCCGAGAAAATTTTGCTAAACGCTGGCGCGTTCTTTGCTGCAATGTTGGCTTCTGCTATACTTTCTTTCGCGTCAAAAAATCTTGTAAAACCTTCATAGAGATCCTGTGCTTCTCGACCTCTTTCCACACCATTCTTTATCATGTTATAAGCAGAGCCAGCTAGCTGTAAAGCTACCGATATCTCTACCATGATTTACTATCCTTCAGTGTTCCTTAGTTTTCAAACTTTAATTGCTTAAGTTGTTGTATCTCTTGTCTAAGCTTAAGTACTTCTAGACGTTTCTTTTCAAGCTCGAGCTCGTATAGTTTACTACAATCTAATCGCTTTTTTGGAGCACCGATCGGAATTGTAATTCTTCCATAAACGCCCACATCACGAATAAAGTTGTCTGAAAACTGATTGTAATACGACGGATCATTTTGCAATGCGAACTGGTTCATCATAGGATCGTTCTGGTTTAAAATACCAACAACGCCAAATTCTACATTTGTAGAAGAACCAATTGCCGCAGAACATTCAACGTCTCCAGCTCTTACTCTATCAGACTGAAATGATTGTTGTGACTGTGGAATGGCTAGGTTTAAGCTACTTTGACCGTAAGCTCCACCGCACCATAATCCCACCACAAAATACACACAGCATATTAATAATCTATTCATCTTTTATCTTCGAACATATTCTAGAGGATACAACAGTGGCTGCCTCAGTGCCAGCCAACAGTTTTGATCGAGAACAGATATACACAGCTTGCTTTATTTCTGCCTCGCGTATGTAGACTTCAACTTCAACTGATTGCAGATATTTAACAGGAAGTATACGTTGCGGAGTCGCAAATCGTACCTTATTCATGTCTTTATCTAACACTTGAAATTCATAATAGGACACATCATTGCGTCCATTAAAGAGTCTTAGCCTAGTACTATATATTCCTTCTACAAAGGAAGGAATCATTTTGGGGTATGTTGGAGTCCATTGATGAGCCATTGCTGACCCACCAATGAAAAGCATCATTCCCGTTATCAAAAATTTCATCATAATAAAAATTGCTCATGTTACATTGCGATACATTCTGCTTCTACAACTGCACGGTAAGTTCCAGCAGGCCATGCTTTTTGGAATCCGTATTCAACATCAGATTCTACTTTAAACCATGTGCTACCGGCTGTAGTCAGTGCAATTTCAGTTACATTGTCGTACTCGATCTTATCAGTGTCATAGGCAGACATTGCTGCATCAGATACTTCTTTAACTGAAACTTCGCCGGTCCATTGAGTAGTGTCACTCAATCCAGGGCTCTCAGTAAAAGAGATAGGATGCTTGATGTAAGCTTTGTAGTAGCTAGCCTGAACTACGTCGTATCGAATAATTGGCTCAACACCAGCGTCTGCTGTAGCTGTGCTTAGCTTGTATGGAAGTGGGTTACCATAAACACCAACTGTGTCTGTAGTTACTGTACACTTAGATTCTACTGTACCAATCAATGGAGTATCGACTGCTAGTGCCAAAGGGCTTATAAGAGCGAGGCCGAGTAGTGCTTTCTTGAACATATTTTGTTCTCCTTATTATTTTTTGCTTTTATACTGCAAATTTACTAAATCATTATGCATAGCATCTTGTGCAAAGTTCACTCGTCTCGCCCGAGCATTGTCGGGCAGTTTCCCATCTTTTAGTTCAATTTTTTCTTCGTACTGGGTTGATGGCAACGCAACCAAATAGCTTTGAGGTACAAAGTCTAATGCTTGTAATCCTGCATAAGCTAATTGTGACGCTCCTGCTATTGCGGTGCCGTTCTCTGTGCCGAGGAGTTTTTCAAGGCGTTCATCTTCACCTTCATCCTCGTCAACAATCTTTTGTCGCTGACGTTCTTCTTCGTCTTCGCTATCCATCATAGCTTTTCTATTAAGCTCTGCTTGGACTAAATCATCATCCATTGGGTCATAAGCTTCAGGCTCACCATCTTGTGGTATTGTCGGATCTTTCCAGCCTGGGCATGTTGGCCCTCCTGCTTGTGGGTCAAAGCAAGGTTCGTATTTGTAAGCGTATGCAACAAATGGATCTTCTACATCCCCTTCGCCTTCGACTTCAATCGAACCCAAGCCCCACAATTCTCTTGGAATATTTTCTACGGCTACAGCTTTATTGATCGTACTGCCTGGAATACCAGACCAATCATCAGTCGATCTAAAAATGTAGCCCGGTCCTTGTGCATTTTCGTTTTGAACATGAACCAGCATATTAGCGTCTTCGTCTTTTACTGTCGTATAACGATAGATCACAGTACTTACTGATAAACCAGCTTGCTGAGGTAATATGTTATTCATTACCCACTGCAAACCAAAGTCTGCGGCATTGTTAGTTGTGCCGTAAACAGTCTCGTTGGAATCAGAGTAAGAGTAAGAGGAGCAAGCTAGCAACGCCAGCCCCGCCCAGAAGTGTCTTGTTGCTATCACTCATGCCCTCCTTTTTCTTATCATCGGTAGGCTGCTTTGTAACATCAGCTGCCCAAGCGACTTTAGCTGCTTCGCCTATTTGCCCATCGTAAGGACAAGGCGTTCCAGCCATCATCATTGCATCAAAGACTCGTTTATCTTGACACATTGTTGATACTGCAGCAACCTTCATTCCCATATCGTAAAGCGTTTTCGAAAGTTTTAATCTTTCGCAATTATCGTCAGTTACTTGTGTTCCTGTCGATATACCTAAAATCTGTGTTTGAATCGCGCCTGCTACACCAAAAGTACAAAGATCCGAGTTCGATGTGTTAATCGTCGGAGTAATTGCTGAGGCCGGTGGCGACTTCAAAGTTGTCGTAGTATTGCCATTCGTCGTTACAGTACTGTTTGATGTAGAATCCGTACGAATTACATCATCTGGTAACGTGCTATCTGTACCTTCATCTGCTTCTTGAGCGAATGCAGATACAGACAAACCTAGTAACAATACTAGCCCTAGTTTTTTTAATACCATAATATTACCCATTGTTTCCAAAAAAATCCATGCACTTACAAACGTATAGTCTTCATAACTATTTATCAAATATTATTCTACGGTAGTCTTTTTTTTGACGGTGTAACCGTCACAATGTTGACAGCTAGTCAACAAAATGACTATTTTTGGAACATATTTACATCTTGACTTTCATAAAGACTGATAAGTTGTTCGTATTCGCGCAGCACACCAGGTGGAAATTCAAAATCAGGATTGTAACGGCGAGTGAATTCCATCTCTTTTACGAGACTATTCAATCGCTGTTTTTCCTGAAAGTTGTATTCCAAAGGATGCAGTTTTTCATTGGCTTCCATGTTAAGTTCCTAAAAATTTTGAAAGGAGTTTATCTCCTCTCACGTTGATCCAGTCTGTAGCGATGTTAAGCCCTTTGAGTGTGTAAACCCATGCTTCCCATAACAGTACTGGTATAATTACTAGCGCAACTTTTGCTAAGTACAACCACTCAACATCAGTTAAGAAGTTTTTGATTTTGTTCATACACATTCCCCCTATGTGTTATCACCATCAAAATATTTCACCTTGCTCTTATCAAATACTGATGTCGCTTTACGACCCCAGCTACCGAACAGATATACTGCCCATCCACTAAATCCTTCTTCCCAAGGAAGCGCGATTCGACGCTCTTGTCTTTTCTCCTCGTTGAGATGAACTGACATAGCAACCACAAATACTGCGAAAACTATGAATAAGATTTGAATGAATAATTCAAGTACGAACATGCTTGCAATCTCCTCTATAGATGAATCCTGGGCACGAACATTTACCGTCCAGTATATTATATATCTTACCGCTAGATCCTACAACTTGCTTTACATTTGGGTGGTACACATCGGTACGTTCACCGATCTTTTTAAACTTACGACGAGTCTTACTGAAAGCTTTCAAGGGATTCTTAAAGACCTTGTCGTTGTACTGGACTAAGTGTCCAGCACTGTTGACGTGGTAAATTCCATTTTGAACTTGATGACCAGCTTTAGACCAGTCAGTCACTTCTTGTAGAATTTCAATCATCATATTCCTCATTTTCTCGTTCACGAACTGCATTGATCATTTCGATGAGCTCTTCAATTTCTCGAGCATCACGTTCTGTATCAAGCTCTAATTCAATTTTGATTTTCATCCTATTTCCTAACGACGGTGAATGTAGACGTCGATTCGCTTAGAGTTTGCTAAACCTCCGACTACATCACCTTGTGAAGTGTAGGAGCGATTGTTTTCTTTTCGAATGGCCTCTCGACCTTTCAATGAAACACGATACTGAAGTGGAAACCCACGACGATCGACGGATCCAGCTTCTCGTAGTTGCTTATTCATTACAGCTACAATATCCTTAATCTCTTCGATTTGCATCATGTCAGAAGAACATTCCGTATATGCACTTCCAATATACGAGTTTGAATTTCGTTTTGTCATATTTACTCGTTGCATTACATTACTCCTAATTAATTAAAAAAACGAGGTAGCTTACGCTACCTCTGCCATCTCAACCGCAAGGTCAAGAGCATCAAGTTTACGCTTAGCGTTGACTCCGAACCAAGCTGAAGTAGCTCGAGCATCGGCTGATCGACCAAGTTCATGGTCAGTCAAGTAAGTCACTGCGTTATAAGCGTTCCACCAAGAACCTCGTGCAAAGTCAGCACCTGGTTGAGTATCTACAATCTCGAAGGCACGTTCAGCAGTTCGGCTGAGTGTCCTGTGTTCCTGAGAAGAAGTACCAAAGATTTGTCCAAGGAATTGCTTGAAAGACTCATCGGTATAACGCTTCTTGCCTAGGAATGCAGCAGCTTCTTTGAATTGCTCAATTCGATTATGAGAGATTCCAAGAGCAGTTTTTACCGCTTCAGCATCGAACTGATTACGGTGAGAGACACGTATTGCAGGCTGACCTTTTTCTGTCAATGCCATCGAAAGTGTATTGTTACATACCACTCGAGTCATAACAAACTTTACATCAATACTTTTGCCGTAGCGATGAGGGTTTGAAAACAAGAGGTAACCTTTGACTTCATCACCACCGAAAAGCTCGAATCCATCTCGAACGTCAGCAGCAGCGAAGACAATTTGTCCGTCTTTAAGCGAACCAGCGGTATCCATTACCATATCACCAGCTTTAACGAAATCGTTGAAGAAGTCGAAAGCTTCAGTGTTTTGGCAAGGATTCCAGTTTCCACCGACGTTAGTAAGGATCTTCTTGTCAGTGTCACGAATCAATGTTTGCTGACCAGTTTTAACCTGCTCACCATCGATGTCGATGTAAGAATCTTTGAGAGAAACTGTCCAGTCAAGACCAGCAGCTTTCATCATTTCACGAGGAGTCATGTCGTCTTCGACAGGAGTACCCATACCGTGCCAAGGCACACCAGAAGATAAGCGGTAAGCCATTTGAGCTTCGTTGTTGATAATTTCTAATTCATGCATAATGTAGTTTCCTAATCAATTAATTTATACTGCCTATTCTATACTAGTTCAAAGCAAATGTCAACTGTTTTTTTGCATTAAAAGCAATTAATTTCACTTTGTTGATCTTTTGCATCATATAGGTCCATCTTCAACTCGTTCAGAGCTACAAAGACTTTCATATCGACTGCTCGAGGATTAACTGACAGACATGAATTGATGCAGTTTTCTGCTGCACGAATAGCTGCCAGCTTTTCATCGATGCTTTGAATTACGATTCCAGCTTCACTCACCACTCTTTCCTCCTAAAGGACTGTTGTTGTATACGCCCACCGCTGTAACAGCAGAGTTCGGAAAAGCGTATGGGTTACGCTCAACGAAGATCAAAATCTCGTCGAACGGCATGTTAAGGAACTCTGCTTGCTTTTTGATAATCTTAATAGCTGCATTTACAGTCATTATGCTACATCCTCCATCTCTTCACATTTCTTGAAACCGAACATAGCAACTTCATACTTCCCATCTTCAGTAAACATAACGTCACCCATCGAAGTAGAACGAAGACCGTAGCCACCTTCATGAAGTGGAGCCACTCGAGTAACGTTAGGATTGAAGTCACCGTTATCTTCGATGTCAGTACGTGACCAAGAACCTGCAATGTTATTAGTCCAACGATAAGCATACTCTAAAGCTTCCATTACATCATCCATAGGAGCTTCTACTACAGCAACTCGAGTAAAGGTAGCGTTGTCACCGAGGTGCATGTTTTCGTTGTGGTATACTGTTACTCTCATGTTTAATTCCTTATCAATTAATTTATGAGTACCATTCTACCCTAAAAAGCAACGGTTGTACACCGTTTTGTGCAAATAAATGCACTTTTTTTAGATCATTTTGGAATAAAGATTGAACTTGTTAGATCAAAAAGTTATAAGCACGTGAAGCTACTGTTCCCAATTTGCGTCCAACATCTCCTGTGCCTGATGTAATAAGGTTACGTCTGCTTTTGTGAGAATGTTGAGCATGTACTGCTTCTCGAACTTAAACTTGGAATGAAAGAATTTTTGGTCGTATCGGACAACTGATGAGACGTTAAACATCATATCAGCAACTTTGATTGTCTGAGACTCGGCTGGCCCCAGAGCGAAGTGGTCTGCATCCATCTTTTTTCGGAAGGCTCGGTTGCCATCTTTCTTTTCGGATACATTGGTACAGTAATGAACATACATGCCAATCTTAGGTCCAAATTGGTCACATATTTCATCGATGGTTACATTACAATCTTCTACTACATCATGTAACAAAGCAGCAGCTATCATGCTGGGCGTATGCTCAACAGTCTCAACTATCTTAGCTACACCTACAGGATGAACAATGTAAGGCTCACCTGTATATTTTCTACGCTGATCTCCATGTGCATTGATAGCAAACATGAGCGCGTCATTAACTAGTTTTTTATCATTCATTAGTGGATCGTCGGATTTTCGATTTCTTCGTGGAATAGTTCATCCAGCATATCATGTGTATACTCTGAATGACCGGCTTTAATAATGTCGATCACATCTGGATATTCTGACTCAGACTCTACTTCTAAAATATTTAGATAGTTACGCTTATTGGGCGCGAATGTGTCACTTATATATTCCAAAGCAATATATGAATCCGTGAAAGAGCATGCTGATGTTAGACCGAAAGGATTGTTAGCAGCAAAACAGGCATACAATTTATCTTCGTCTGTTTTACCTAGATCACTGCCCGAGTATGTTCCTAAGAATACACCCATCCTATCATCAACTATTATGTACCTTGTCTTTTTCATAGAGGTTTTTGTATGCCTCCCTTACAGCTTTAAAGTGTTCAATGTATTCCTCA
>Ga0181390_1000038_pt1 | contig 42752 bp, 41 predicted proteins | sample 13SPOviralmetaG_FD_130085 | JGI IMG/M metagenome (GOLD analysis project Ga0181390, IMG submission 130085) | Marine viral communities from the oligotrophic San Pedro Time Series (SPOT) site, San Pedro Channel, CA, USA - 13 SPOT_SRF_2010-07-21 | ecosystem: Environmental > Aquatic > Marine > Strait...
AGTAAGATCACTCGTAAGAACATGGACGAGGAAAAGGATGATGAGATTGAAGGGCTTGACACAACCATTGACTGGAAGAACACGGATGACAACAGCTATGACGGTGAAAAGCTTTTACTTCTTGTACATGACGAGAGTGGTAAGTGGTTGAAGCCAAATAATATTCAGACTAACTGGCGTGTAACTAAGACATGTCTAAGACTGGGTAGTAAGATTATAGGTAAGTGTATGATGGGATCCACATCCAACGCACTCTCAAAGGGTGGTGAGCAGTTCAAGAGATTATACATGGATAGCGATCCATCCGTAAGGTCTGCAAACGGACAGACAAGGAGTGGGTTGTATTCATTGTTTATACCGATGGAGTGGAATTATGAGGGCTATATCGATCAGTATGGATGGCCTGTGTTTGAGGATCCATCTAAGCCAGTTGTAGGTGTAGATGGCGAGATGATAGATGACGGTGTTATAACGTATTGGAATAATGAGGTTGAGGCACTTAAGTCAGATCCAGATGCATTGAACGAGTACTACAGGCAGTTTCCTAGGACTGAATCTCACGCATTTAGGGATGAGTCTAGACAGTCTATATTTAACCTCACAAAGATATATCAGCAGATCGATTACAACGACTCATTGATAAAGGACAGAGTTTTAACACGAGGATACTTTCATTGGAAGAATGGAGAGAAGGATACAACGGTTATATGGACCCCTGACAAAAAAGGCAGGTTTGTTGTATCATGGGTTCCGAGCTTTGAGCATAGAAATAATGTTATAAACAGAGGTGGTGTTAAGTATCCTGGAAACGAACACATGGGATCCTTTGGATGTGACCCGTATGATATATCTGGTGTTGTTGGAGGTAGTGGATCTAACGGTGCACTGCACGGTCTTACTAAGTTTCATATGGAAGACGCTCCGTCTAATGAGTTCTTTCTTGAATACATAGCCAGACCAAAAACGGCAGAGATATTCTTTGAGGATGTACTCATGGCGTGTGTATTTTATGGTATGCCTATACTTGCGGAAAACAACAAGGCTAGACTTCTTTACCATTTTAAGAACAGAGGATACAGAGGATTTTCAATGAACAGGCCAGACAAGAACAAGAAGAGGCTATCTAAGACAGAATTAGAGCTTGGGGGTATACCTAACACCAGCGAGGATGTAAAACAAGCTCACGCATCAGCTATTGAATCCTACATAGAACAGTACGTAGGGTTTGACTCTGAGGGTACATATAGAGATATGGGTAATATAGGTAGTATGTATCTCACTAGAACTCTTGAAGACTGGGCAAAGTTTGAGATAAATAACAGAACAAAATACGATGCCTCTATTAGCTCAGGTCTTGCCATAATGGCAAATAAGAAGTATATTTCTAATATACAGAAAAAAGAATCAAAAATAAGTATTAAATTTGTAAAATACGATAATCGTGGTAATAGAAGCGAAATAATAAAATAATGGAGAAACCCTCAGTAATAATTAATCAATTACCCTTCCCGAATCAGATGGCCTCTGACGAAGAAAAATCTTCAGAGAAGTATGGGCTAAGTGTAGCAAAAGCTATAGAGGGTGAGTGGTTTAAAAGAAAAGGAAATTCTTGTAGGTTTTACGATCAATGGGGAGAGTACCACAGATTAAGGCTTTATGCCAGAGGCGAGCAGCCAATGCAGAAGTACAAGGATGAGTTAGCCATAAATGGCGATATGTCTATGTTAAACCTAGACTGGACTCCTATTCCTATCATACCTAAATTTGTAGATATAGTTGTTAACGGAATGAATGACAGGCTTTACAAGGTTAAGGCCGAAGCTCAGGATGTAATGTCTGCAGAAAAAAAGAATCAGTTTCAGGAGTCTATAGAGAAGGACATGGTTTCCAAGGACTTCTTAGAAATGACAAAGCAGGAGTTTGGCATTAATGCATTTAACATGGATCCTAACGAACTGCCAGCTGATGATCAGGAGTTGTCATTGTATATGCAGATAAACTACAAGCCTGGTATAGAGATAGCTGAGGAGGTTGCAATAGACACCATACTTAAGATGAACAAGTTTGACGAGGTTAAAAAGAACTTCGACTACGATGTAACAACCATAGGTATAGGTTGCATGAAGCATAATTTCATGGTAAATGATGGTGTGAATGTAGAGTATGTTGATCCAGCAAACTGGATACATAGCTACACTGAAAAGGAGGACTTCTCAGATTGCTATTACTTCGGTGAGGTAAAGCAGGTTCATTATACAGAGCTTTTAAAAATAAATCCAGACCTTACCGACGAGCAGCTTACAGAGATAAAGAACTCTAGTTCTGCATATAACAATTACTTCCCTATAATTAGAAATTATCAGGACGATGCTTTCCTGAATGAGGTAGTTACACTGATGTACTTTAATTATAAGACGAGTAAAAGATTTGTCTGGAAGAAAAAAATATTAGATAATGGTGGAGAGCGAGTTATTAGAAAGGGAGACACGTTTAATCCTCCGACAGGAGATGGTATTCCTTTTGAAATAATCGAGGCACCAAGAGAGGTTTGGTATGACGGAATACTTGTGGGTGGTTCTAACATACTACTAAAGTGGGAGATGGCTAGAAACATGGTAAGACCAAAGTCAGCCTCTCAGAGTGCGATGCCAAACTATGTGGCTCACGCACCAAGACTATATAAAGGTAATATAGAGTCATTAGTTAGAAGAATGATTCCATTTGCAGATCAGATTCAACTGACACACTTAAAGTTACAGCAGGTGATGTCAAGGGTTGTACCTGACGGTGTATTTATAGATGCAGATGGAATTAATGAGGTAGACCTAGGCACAGGTGCCGCATATAATCCTGAGGATGCACTAAAACTATACTTTCAGACAGGTAGCGTCATTGGTAGGAGCTATACACAGGAGGGAGACTTTAACAATGCACGAGTTCCAATACAGGAACTAAACTCAAACAGTGGGCAGTCTAAGATGTCTGCACTTATTGCAAACTATAACCACTACCTAAACATGATCAGAGATGTGACGGGTATAAACTCTGCAAGGGATGGATCAAGTCCTAACCCTGACGCACTTGTGGGTGTACAGAAGTTGGCTGCATTGAGCTCCAACACTGCCACAAGACACATACTAAACGCAGGTCTTTATGCAACAAGAAGACTTGCCGAGTGTATATCATTGAGGGTTGGAGATATACTTGAGTATGCAGACTTTAGAGAGGAGTTCGCTATGCAGATAGGAAAGTATAATGTCGCTATACTTGACGAGATCAAAGACTTGTACCTGTATGACTTTGGAATATTTATAGAGGTCGCTCCAGACGAGGAGGAAAAACAGATGCTTGAAGCAAATATAAATGTGGCACTTCAGCAGAAGACTATAGATCTTGAGGATGCAATAGATATCAGGGGGATGAATAATATAAAGCTGGCAAATGAGATGCTTAAGGTGAAGAGACGTAGGCGTATGGAAGAGATGCAGAAGCAGGCTCAACAGCAGCAGCAGATGAAGTTGCAGTCAGACCTTCAGACTCAGCAGTCGGCTGCACAGCAGAAAGCACAGCTTATACAACTTGATGCTCAGGCAAAGACACAAGTAAAAGAAGCAGAGGCACAGTTTGAGATTCAAAAGATGAATGCAGAGGTTGAGGCAAAAAAATATCTGATGGATTTAGAGTTTCAGTATAACATGCAGCTTAAGGGTATAGAGGCAGAGTCATTGATGGGTAGAGAGGATAAAAGAGAGAAGGCGAAGTCTGAAAGAATAAGTCAACAAAATACTGAGCAGTCTAAGCTTATAAATCAAAGAAAGAACAACCTGCCACCTCAGAACTTTGAAAGTACAGAGGACACTCTGGATGGTTTTGGATTAGAATCATTTGGTCCTAAATAAGATATAAAAATATTAATTAACTTTGTGGGTAAATAAAATTTAATAAAATGGCAGAAGAATTTAAAGTAAGAGCCGTTGACTTTGAAGAGAAGTCGGCACAAGAGATCGAGAGAGATCTTTTAGCCAAGGCAGAGGATGAAAATAAACAGGCTGAAGTAGCTACTGAAAACACTGATATTGTAGACACTACAGAAGCACAACAAGATACTGAGCCGAAAGGCGAAGCACAAGATCCGTCCTTGAATGACGGTGACGTTCTTTCATATATTGGTAAGAGGTACGACAGGGAGATAAATTCTTTGGACGAGTTGTTCGAGCAGCGTAATGCTAACGAGGAGCTACCAGAGGATGTGTCGGCATTCCTGAAGTACAAGAAAGAAACAGGTCGAGGTATCGGAGACTTTGTTAAGATCAATAAAGATTATGACACTGTTAACGACGACCAGCTACTACTTGACTACTACTTAGAGCAAAACAAAGGTTTAGATCGTGAAGATGTAAGCTTTGAGATAGAGGACAAGTTTTCTTATGATGAGGATCTCGATGACGAAAGAGATGTCAAGTCCAAGAAGGTGGCGAAGAAGAAAGAGCTTGTTAAAGCTAGAGATTACTTCAACTCTTTAAAAGAACAGTACAAGGTTCCACTTGAGTCAAGGGATTCCTTTGTTCCAGACGAAGAGAAGGAGGAGTTTAATAGCTACAAGAAAACAAAAGAGCAGCGATTGCAAAACGATAAGACGCTTGCTGAGAGGGCTAAAAAATTTACAAGTAAGACAAGTGAATTGTTTTCTGAGAACTTCGAAGGTTTCGGGTTCAACGTATCAGAAGATAACAAGGTTGTCTATAAGCCAGCTGATAGCAAGACCTTGCTCAACGAGCAGTCTGACCTTAATAACTTTGTTAATAAGTTTACAGGTGAGGACGGATCGATTGAGGACTATGAGGGATTCCATCGTTCTATAGCCGTGGCTTCAAACCCTGAGAAGTTTGCCAAGTACTTTTACGATAAAGGTATGGCAGATGCGGTAGGCGATGTGGCTAAAGAGTCTAAAAACATTGACATGACTCGTCAGTCCACAAAGGTTACCCCTAAGGAGGGTGTGCAGGTCAGGTCTATAGACGCAAGTCGAGGCAATAGATTAATTATTAAAAAACGTAAAAACTAAAAACTAAAAAAAATGGCTGGATCATTACAGGCCACTCCAGGTGTAGCAATTACACCGAGTTCGGTCAAGGCAACATTGCCTACAAATTACATCACCAATTTCGACTTCTTAACACAGTATCTTCCAGATACTTACGAAGCTGAATTTGAGCGATATGGAAACAGATCAATCTCATCATTCTTGAGAATGGTCGGTGCAGAACTTCCTACTAACTCTGACTTAATTAAGTGGGCAGAGCAAGGACGTTTACATACAAAATACCAAGCAATGGTAGCAAGTGCATACGCTGCTGGTGCTGAAACATTCACTATGGCAGGTGCTCCTGCAACAGGAATGGTATTTAGAGTTAATCAAACAGTATTTTTATCATCCGATCAAGCTGCAGCTGAGTCTGCTAAGGGTGTTATTACAGCTGTTACTGCTAACTCTTTCACTGTAGCATACTATGTAGATACTGCTGCAAGTCCTTTTACAGGTGCAACAACTACTGTTACTGCATTTGTTTATGGATCTGAGTTTAAGAAAGGATCTGCAGGTATGGACGGATCGTTAGAGGCTGAAGATTCAATCTTCTCTTGCAAGCCAATCATCATCAAGGACAACTACGAGGTGTCTGGATCTGATATGGCTCAAGTTGGATGGGTTGAGGTTACAACTGAAAACGGAGCGACAGGATACCTATGGTACTTGAAGTCTGAGCATGAGACTCGTCTACGATTTGACGATTACTTAGAGATGGCTATGGTTGAAGGTGTTCCTGCAGAAGGTACATCTGCTGCTGAAGCTTTCTTATCTACAAATGTAGGTGCTGCTGGAGTAGATGCTGGAAACGCAGGTACTGAGGGTATGTTTGACACTATCGAGAATAGAGGTAACGTATGGTCAGGTGGTAACCCAGCTGCATTGGCAGACTTTGATACAATCGTACAACGTCTTGACAAGCAGGGTGCTATCGCTGAGAACGTATTGTTCTTAAACCGTCAGTTCTCTTTCGATATTGACGACATGTTAGCAGCTCAAAACTCTTACGGAGCAGGTGGTACATCTTACGGATTGTTTGACAATTCTGAAGAGATGGCACTTAACCTTGGATTCTCTGGATTCAAGAGAGGTTATGAGTTCTACAAGACTGACTGGAAATACTTAAACGATGCTACGCTTCGTGGAGGTTTGACAGGAGGTGCTATTAATGGTGTACTTGTACCAGCTGGTACTACATCAGTGTACGATCAAGTTCTTGGTAAGAACGCTAAACGTCCATTCTTACATGTACGTTACAGAGCTTCTGAGGCTGAGGATCGTCGATACAAAACTTGGATGACAGGTTCTGCAGGTGGAGCTATGAGTAGCGACATCGATAAGATGCAGGTTAACTTCTTGTCAGAAAGAGCACTTTGTGTTATGGGAGCTAATAACTTCGTATTGTTCAAAGGATAATACAGGACTATTTATATACCAGGGGTTTCGGCCCCTGGTTTTTATTGTAAAAATTAAATTAAAATAAAATGAAAAAGAAAAAATCAATACTCGAACCTAAGGACAGAGTATACCTATTAAAGGGAAACAAAGAACCTCTTGCCTACTTCATAGCGTCAAGAGATACACCAAGAAACAGACTGCTTTACTACGACGAGGAGAACAACATAAATAGACCTCTTCGATACGCACGTAATGCAAACTCACCATTTCAGGATGAGCAGGATAGCAATGTTATTTTAGAGCCAATAGTTTTTGAGGATGGGATATTAAGAGTTCCAAAGACAAACCCAGTGCTTCAGGAGTTCTTACACTACCACCCAAATAACGGTGCAGAGTTTTATGAGTTTGACGAGGAGAAGGATGCTCAGGATGATGTTGACTTCATGTATAATGAGCTTGATGCTCAGGTTGCAGCTAGAGATTTAGACTGGACTACAATGGAGGCCGTAGCGAATGTGCTTCTAGGAGGAAGGGTATCCTCTATGGCTGTGGCTGAGGTCAAGAGAGATATGATGCTTTACGCAAAGAGATATCCTCAGGACTTCATGGAGGCGGTTAACGATCCATCTCTACGTGTGAACAACATAGCGGCCAGAGCTTTATCTGACGGCTATCTGTCATTCAGAAACAACAAGAAGGAGATATTTTATAATCTTAAGGAGAACAAGAAGAAGTTGATGACCATACCATTCGGAGAGGATCCGTTGTATACATTGTCATCTTACCTGCAGTCTAATGATGGGCTGGAGTTGTTCAAGTTCCTGGATGAAAAGATATCTGAGAATTAGTATATTTGTGGTATTATTAACCCATTAATTTTTAACAATGGCAAAGTTTTTATCTATTCCTGTAACAAATGAAGGAAATCAATTAGTTTCTGCTGATAATATTAAGATCATCAAGCAGGCATCTGCAACCACAGTAACAGTAGTTTACGGTGGAGCTGCATCTCAAGATGTTTTAACAATCACTCATGCACCACTTGCTGATGATAGAAGTGAAGATATGAGAGACGTTATTCAGAATGCAGTTATTGATGCACATAAGTCTTTATGGCATAATGTTGTAACAAATGTAGTGCCTTCAAATGTAGTAAGCGGAATCGACATTAGGTAAGAGTAATATCACGTAATTCATTAAAGGCACTTTTTAATCGAAGTGCCTTTTTTTATTTATCTTTGTTAAAACTAGATAGATGATCAATCAAGTAAGAAATACCGTACTGTCTATAATCAGCAAGGAGAACAGGGGATACATAACTCCGTTTGAGTTCAACCTGTTTGCAAAGCAGGCACAGCTTGAGGTGTTCGAGCAGTACATATACTCGTACAGCACGTCAATAGTCAAACAGAACGCAAGACTTCATGGCGAAGGATACTCAGACATACCAAAAAAAATAGCGGACGTTATAGATACTTTTTATAAGGTTTCTACACTGACATACGCAACTTCAAAGTTTACACCACCTACAGACTACTACTTTGTGGACAAGCTTATATACAACACCTCTGTCGAGGTTGAGAAGGTGAGTCATAACAAGGTACTTAAGCTTACGTCTTCAAACTTAACGGCACCTACTGTGGCATACCCAGTATACACACTTGACGAGACAGGATTTATAGTGTACCCAACAACGATAACATCAAACGTAAACATGGGATACATAAGGTACCCAGTGGACCCAAAGTGGACATATATAGCGACAAGTGCATCAGACGCAGATCCACTCTTTAATGAATCAGCTGCAGACTACCAAGACTTTGAGCTTCCTAAGAGTGACTTCGTGAACCTGGTATTAAAGATACTTCAGTACTCTGGTGTTTCAATTAGAGAGGCAGAGGTTGTTCAGGCTGCTAAGTCTGAAGAACTTCAGGACGCACAACAAAAACAATAGATATGACATATATAACTAACTATCAATACTACACAAATGGAGGTGTCATACCTACAGATGTAAATCATGGAGAATACCAGTACGTATCCTTGGCTGACATCGTAAACAACTTTATGCTTATGTATGTGGGCAACGATAAGCTTGTAAACAATGTAGATAGATATGCAATTCTATTTCATGCCAAGAGAGCGATACAGGAGCTTAATTATGACGCACTTAGAAATATAAAAGTAATAGAGCAGGAGATGGGAGATCAGCTCAAGATGGTCATGCCTCCTGACTACGTAAATTATGTACGTATATCAGTGCTAAGTGGAAACGTACTATTTCCGTTGACAGAAAACAGACAGCCTATCTCTGCTGTGGGATATCTTCAGGATAATAACCTAGATATACTATTTGATCAGACGGGAGAAATTCTCACGGGAGATTCAAGGGTAGACATACTAAGGCAGGAGAAGACTCTATATATGGGAGGCGGTGCATACAACGGATGCCATGGATATAACTACAACGGTGACTGGTACTTTGGTTACAGGATGGGTGGTAGATATGGACTAGACACTGCAGAGGCAAACAACAACCCAAGGTTCTCAATAAACAAGGCGTCTGGTGTCATAGACTTCTCTTCAGGTATAGAGAACAAGCATATAGTTCTTGAGTACGTGTCTGACGGCATGGAGAACGGAGACGACAGTAAGATTACCATCAATAAGATGGCTGAGGAATATCTGTATAACTACATAAAGTTCGCCCTACTAAACAACAAGACAGGCGTTCAGGAGTACATCGTAAACAGAGCCAGAAAGGATAAGACGGCCACTCTAAGAAATGCAAAGATTAGACTAAGTAATCTACATCCATCCAGGCTATTAATGAGCCTTAGAGGTAGAGATAAATGGATTAAGTAAGTATGGAATTAAAGAAGACATTCCTGGGAGGGAAGATGAACAAGGATCTTGATCAAAGACTTCTGTCTGGAGGTCAGTATGCGGATGCTTTAAACATAACCATAGACACGTCTGAGGGATCCAACATTGGATCTGTGTCTAACTCGTTAGGTAACAGAATAGCGGGAGATATATCTTCAGTTTTATCTGGATATGTACCAGCAATAGACACGACAAACGCCAGAACTATAGGTGCAATAGCATACGAGCCATTGAACCTTATATACTGGTTTGTCTCATCTGATGAGTACGATGCTATATTTGAGTACAACCAGATAGATAATACAACGTCACAGGTGATTATCTCCACAAAAAGTGTAGGTAACCCTAGTCAGTTAAACTTTAATCAGCAGTACCTAATAACAGGCGTAAACTATCTACCAGGTCATAAGGAATCTGGAGCACTTTTATTTTGGACAGATAACCTTAATCCTCCAAGAAAAATAAACATTGCAAGGGCTAAATCATACTCAGTGGATGACAGTCGGATTGACAATGATATAGACGTGATAATTCGACCACCATTAAAGGCACCAGTCATATATCCAAACAAAGGAATAAGTCAATCCAATAATATGGAAGAGAGGTTTCTTTACTTTGCTTACAGGTATAAATACGTAGACAACGAGTACAGCTCAATATCACCGTATTCAGGTGTTGCATTTAAACCTGGAGAGTATAGAGTAGATCCGTTTGATGGTGACAATACCGCTATGGTTAATGAGTATAATGAGTGTAGGATTGTATTTGAAACTGGAAATGAGTTTGTTCAAGAGATACAACTACTTGCGTATGACACACGAAGTCTTAATGTAAAGATAGTAAAGTCTATAGACAAGGAGGAGGATCAGCTTGAAGATAATGCCGTGGGAAGCTATACATTTAACAATAACAAGATATATGCACCTCTTGCAGCGGATCAGGTGACTAGACTGTTTGACAATGTGCCTCTTCTGGCTAAGTCTCAAGAGATAATAGGAAACAGATTGATATATGGTAATTATACTCAGTTCCAAGATGTTGATGAGGTTTTATTTAACGTCACATACTCATCTACAGACACCGCCAAAGGCGAACCTATAAGTACATTTAGAACAGATAGAGATTACGAGGTTGGGATTATATATGGAGATGATTACGGACGTATGACTACGGCATTGATAAGTAATAATAACTCGGTATATATACCTCCTAATGTTTCTGATAAGGGGAATAGTATAAAGGTAAGAATAAAAAATACAGCTCCTGTTTGGGCTACAAATTATAGATTAGTAGTAAAACAATCTAAGAAGGAATACTATAATATTTTTCCATTATGGTATTATGCAGATGGTCCATTTAGATACTTTAGAATAAACGAATTTGATAGAGATAAGTTTAAGGTTGGGGAATATGTTATATTCAAATCTTCAGGCCTGGGACCTACCTACTCTGACAAGGAGTATAAGATACTTGAATTTGAATTAAAGACAGATCAATTTGAGGATATACCACTAGCTGAAGCAGGGCTTTATTTTAAAATAAAGGTAGACTCAAGCAGTATGTTTGCAGAAGATGACAAGTTTAAGGCGATCTGGGATGGTATGGGAACCAGTGCACCTTTAGTTGAAGGCTTTGCATCTCCTATTGAAGCAGAGCAAGAAAACCCTCATTTGAAATACAAAAGACTTCCTGTCGCTATATCTGAGAATAGTTATATTGACCCTCACACTCCTTATTATGGGTCAAACGATGCCAACTCTATGTCGGTATCAGACGCTCAGTTTATTCCAGAGTCAGAATTACCAGGCTCGTCAGCTACATGGGCATCTGGTCTCGGAGACATAAGGCTCACTGTAGAGATAGATAGCGTGACAGAAAATGGCGTTACATTCAAATACACAAAAGATATAGATGAAGGTATATATATAGAAGAAAACGTATCTATATCTAGTCCTTATTTTCTTATGTCTCCTACACCATCACCTGCACTCGTACCGATTTGCAGAGTTACCTTTAACGAAAACTCAGCATATAGCGTGGGTGATAAATGGAAAATTATTTGCAGAAGCAATCATAACGATTTTGATATAGGGTCTAATTATTTTCAAGGGGCTGAGGAAGACGCTGGTACGGTCCCTACATTTTTAACTTTCATAGATAATGTGGGTGACGGAAACTACGGTGGCGGTGCTGTTGGAATTGTAAATACACAAAGTACAGATCCAAACATTAACAAGGAGTTAGCGATACAGCCTTTGGCTAAAATTACAATTCATATTAAAGGAGATGCAAATGGATCAGGTCAAAATTCAGTTACTACACCGCAAAACCCACAAGAATTTATTTCAGATGCATACTACGATAATATTGAGGAATGGTTTGTAGAGTCTGGAACATATAAAGATTTTGTTCAGATAGACAGAGACGGTAATGATGTAGGTGCTAAAGGAGTGTGCTTTAGAAGGGCTAGGTATGCAGTACTTGGAAACCCTGGAGTAACTCAGGAAGATGCTGACTTAACACAAGGTAGAAGTGATTTTGCTGACATCACACAGTACTCAACTCAAACTTCGACACTTCCACCTGAGGACTATCCTGTCAGGATGATTATAAAAGGATTTGGGAAAAGTGCAAATCTCACCGATGGAGATGCTCCTTATAGAAATCGCATTCTCGTGAGGTTTATGATACAGCAACTAGATAATCCATTGGTTTGTGAGACAGACCCAATAGATAAGGATGTAGAGATATATCACGAGATAACAGACTCCAAAGATATAGTAAACAATCTTCATCAGGTGGGTTGGAAGTATGCCGATTTTACACATGCCAACACTGTATTTCCAGATATCACATCTATAGTTGGTAAGACAGTACTAGGCCCATCATACACAGGACAGGTATCTGTTCCTAATCCTGCAAGTACAGACAAGCCTCATAATTTTTCAGTAGGTCAGAGGGTGTATGTATATGGAGGTACATCAAATGTAACTGATGGATACTACACTATCACATACATACCAAACCAGTACTCCATAGTTATAGATCTATCATGGCCTGGGAATGGATCTCCAGATACTAATCAACGTGTATATCATCAGGATTGGGAGTCAGATCAGTCTATCACTCAGGCGGCTACCATTGAGATAAATCAAACCTCAGCACTTAATAGTCAATTTAACGCATTTTCATTTGGTAATGGTGTGGAGTCTGACAGGATAAAAGATGACTTTAACGCTGCTTCCATGAAGTTTAGCCCTAGGATTACAAGCATCATAGAGGACTACGAGAATGAGCGTAAAGAGGCCTCATTAACATACAGCGGTGTGTTTAGAGGAGATACATCCATAAATAGATTAAACGAGTTTAACCTTTCACTGGCAAACTTCAAGGATCTTGATAGAGAATTTGGTGCTATTGAAAAGCTGTATGCCAGAGATACTGACGTATTCGTACTTCATCAAGACAAAATAAACAAGGTTCTTTACGGAAAGAACGTGTTATTTGACGCAGTCGGAGGCGGTCAGGTTGCATCGATACCTGAGGTATTAGGAAACGAGATGCCTTTTCCTGTAGAGTATGGAATCAGTAATAACCCTGAAAGTTTTGCAACAAATGCTGGAGATATGTATTTCACAGATGCAAGAAGAGGTGCTGTTATAGGTATAGATAGGGGTGCTGTGAATGAAATATCTTCTATGGGAATGACTGATTACTTCAGGGATGAGCTGAAGGATAATCCAAACAAGCAGAAGTTGGGAGGTTTTGATCCTTACTCTAATAGGTATACATTAGCAATTGAAAACAACAAAAGAGTAACTCCATGCTTTTTAAGATTAAGACCATCGTCAAGTACATTTTCTAATAACACAGGCGGTGTTTCTCTGTTTATATTTAATATAGAAACATTTTTGTCTTGGTCTATATCATTAGTAGACACTGGATTTGGAACATCTTGGGTAAATGCATCTGCATCATCTGGATACGGTGCACAAAATATATACGCAAATATTGCAAATAATTTCACAGGTTCCACAAGAACTGTTAATTTTGTTATAACATATTGCACTAGCTTTACAGAGACATTTACCCTTACGCAGGCTAAAGGATCTTCAGGAACTGTTGTGCCGTTTATAGTAAATAAACCAGAAGATAAAAAATGAAACTAAATCAATCTTATCAATACACAGGAAGCAATGAGTTTACGTTTAATAATGTACTCCTAGGAGCAACAGGTATAGCGTTATTTGATACCAAGACAGGTATTGGTGGTATAGATTTTATACCTAATCACGGGGCTACTGTTACATTAAAAGCAGGTGACCCATCTACAGAGTACTTTGATTTTTCTCCAAGTCTTAATAATAAGATATACTACCTGGTTACAAATCAGGAATACTCTGATTCAGATAAAGCAACCATAAAATCTCTAGGTACAGCAGTAAGTGTTCATTTTAATGGCACATCTTATCAGGGTGATTTTGTTTTTCAAAACCCGAATGATTTTGAATTTCTTTATCTAATGTGGGACTATGAAGACTCCGTAGGAACAGGAACTGCATCTTTTAAAGGTATAGCTAAATCTAGATCTATAAAACTTGACCTTGGAAGCGACATAGGAGTTGCTGGTATCGATTATCAGGCTATAGATTTACCCGTCAGGTTTCAGATACAAAATAATAATACCATTATAGAGGACTCTGGATATGTAGGTCTAAATTCTCTTGCTAACTACAACGCCTTGATTGCTGCAGGTGTTATTGCTAGTGATATAAAACTACAGAGTCCGTATGATGGTACGGTTAATAATGGAACAGGTTCATTAAGGTTTGACAAGATTACATCTTCAGATGATTCAAGGGTTGTAGTTGATTCACCGATAGCTAATTCTGTATGGATAGTTAATCGAGTTATGCCTAGCCTAACGTCATTTTATATTGATACAACTAATGGGACAGAAGCAAATGTATGTACACAGTGCCCTGTGACAAACTACTATCACAATGGTACATCTGCACTTCCTGAGCCAGGTGATAGAGTATATACAAACTCTACAGGATCTTCAACTTATAATGGAGGTAATGCTCTTCATATGATAGACACGTTAGTATGTACGGTGCCTAGCTCTACAGGTAAGAGCTATGTAAGTATAGACTCAGCAGGTAACGTACTTACAAAAGATCCATGCGATTGTCCTGAGTTTGCTGTTCCTTTTATATATCAAGAGGATATGGTTTTTAGCTCCTTAATTGATATTAACATACCTATGAGTGTTCATGGTAACCCTAGTTCATTCACACTTGTTACAACATGCGTTCAGTATTCGATACAAGGAGGATTAGAATCAACACTGTTTACATTTACAGACTGTGAATCAAATGCTAAAACTATAACTGTTGGATTCGGTTCTAACGCTATAGTTTGTGCGACTACAGTTCCTTCGATTGTACGTGGCGATGGTAGTGTTACAAGTATGGGCAAATGTATAAGTCATATATTCCCACAAGGTCTTTTCTTTGATGAATTTAATGGTGCCGTAACAGGAAGGTCTGTGAAAGAGTTATCATTCTCTTTCACAATCAACGCAACTAATTGCTTTGGAACAAGTGCTAATAAGACTATAAATGTGGATGTAATATCCTCATCAGACAGGAAGCCATTCCTTATGGACATTACAAACTTTACAACCGAGTCTTCAAATGCATGCAGCATAACGCCTGCATCAAGCATATCATTTACTAGGATGTACTTCGATGGACCTAATCCTGTACCAACCCTTAGAGACAGAGTGTTTGACTACAGCGATCAGAATGGATTCATACCATTCACTGGTGGAGACAAGTGGTACTTCGTTGATAACTCTCAGCAGGTAATCAGGATAGATGACAATGGATATGTTTCAGACGTTTATGCATGTCCTGGTACAACTACGACAACTACCACTACTACGACAACTACAATACCAGCTGTAGGTAATTACTATACGGCTAAACTTTGTGCTGAACCCACAACCGTAGTTACCCTTTTAGATGCAACATCTGTAGCTATAGTGGTTGGAAATGTTGTCAAGACTACAGACGGAAATTGTTGGGAGATAACAGGAACATCATCAGGATCATACCCATATTATTTAATGCAAAACCCCGTAGTAATATATGCAGACTGCACGACTTGTACTGGTACAACTACAACCACAACAACTACAACAACTACAACAGCACCAGTCATTAGTTCCTTCAGTATGGATGGAACTGCCCAGACAACAGATTTTGCTGCATGTTCACTTACCCCCTCTCTTTCAACATTCTACCACAACGGTAGTGGCTCGGTTCCTGCAGTTAACGACTTTATCTACACGGACGCCTTAGGAACGACTCTGTTTGATGGGGTCTTTAAGTGGTACTATGTAAATAACGGGGGTTCAGACTACACGATACAGGTCTCAAACACTGGGCAAGTGCTGGAGGCAAAGGCATGTGCAGGCGTCACAACCACGACTACCACCACAACGGTTGCTAAGACTTACTACACATACAAAGACTGTAGCGATGGAATTATTGCAGGGAAGTTATTTTTCTTGGGACCAAAGGTTCTTGCATCAGATACAGCTGTAAAGGCTTCTGACGGAAACTGCTATAAAATATTTAATGTGGACTCAGCTGGTGGGCCAGAGCTTGAGGTATTGTTTGTATATAACTCCTGCTACGATTGTCAGTAAAATACAACCTTAGATTTATATCGGCACAGCCAGCCACGGATTACTATTCATGGCAGGTTGAGGTGTATCTAAATAACTTTATATCACTCGGATATAAAGACATAGATATAGTGTGTGGATTTCAAAATAAAATCCCTGAGTCATGGGGAAAGCTTGTCGCAAGGTATAGCGATGTGGCTAACTTTTACTTTTACGAAGACAACCTTGGGGCTGTTAAATACATACCAGCGATACAGGCACATGTACTTAAGAAGCATTTCGATGAGAATCCAAGTGATGACGCATTCTTCTTTCACGACTCGGACTTCATATTCACAAGGCATCTTGACTTTACTCCATATCTTAATGACGACAACTGGTATTTTTCTGACACCACAAGCTATATAGGACACGACTACATAGTGAGCAAGGGCGAGGAGGTTCTGGATGCTATGTGCGAGATAGTTGGTATATCAAAAGATGTCGTTAAAAATAACCAGAAGAACAGCGGAGGTGCACAGAAGCTTATGAAAAACCTAAGCTCTGAATATTGGGCAAAGGTAGAGAGCGACAGTATAAGATTGTATGACAAGCTTATAACCATGCAGCATGTCAAGAAGGATAACGATCCATACGGAATACAGGCCTGGACGTCGAGCATGTGGGCCGAGCTATGGAACGGATGGCTTTTTGGTAACAAGGTAGTTGTCCCTAAGGAGTTTGATTTCTGCTGGGCGACATGTCCTGTAGAGAGGTGGGATGAGACATACTTCTTTCACAACGCAGGTGTCCCTAACAACAAGCAGGGTATGTTCTACAAGGCCCAGTATGCAGACAGGCTGCCATACAATGAGGATCTTGAAATAAACCCACACAGGTGTTCATACAGGTATTACACGGATATGAAGTCGGTGGACAGCTGTTTACTTTAAAATTGTTAAATTTGTATTATGGCAACTGTAACTTATTCTATATTTTCAAAGGGATGGACATCCTTCTGGTCATATTCACCAGACTGGATGATCGGTCTAAATAGTAGCTTCTATTCATTCTCAGGTGGCGACCTTTACAAGCACAATGACTCAACGGTCCCTAGAAATAACTTCTACGGTGCTCAGTACAAGTCAACTATCACTACAGTCTTTAATGATAATCCGATGCAACAGAAGATGTTTAAGACGCTGTCACAGGACTCAAACAAGCCGTGGAAGGCTATCATAGATACAGATATAAACACGGCAGAAATAGCGGCAAGCTATTTTAATCAGAAGGAAGACGAGTGGTTTGCATACATAAGAAGGGTTGACAACACTATAGACCTCAAGGCTGTGTCTACACAGGGTATAGGAAATGCCACCTCTGTAGACAGCACGGATCCAGATGCAGTGGTTGTGACATTTGCATTCAATATAAACAATCCTATAAGCATAGGTGATAATATCTACAAAATGGGAATTGTAGATCCAACTGCAGACCCAGTTATAGCTGATGGAACATTAACTAGCATAGGTGTGGTCACAGCTATGACAGCTACAACTCTAACCATAGATGCAAATCCAGGAACTATACCATTGATAAGTGATTTCTTGGTGGGGGTAAAGAACAGTCAGGTAGAGTCATACGGAAGCAGGGGGTTCTTTATGTCTGTAAAGCTTGAGAACGAGGACACAACGCAGGTTGAAATGTTTTCAATCGGAAGTTCTATATTCAAAAGTTTTCCTTAAATTTGTTAAATGGAAGTTAGGCTCTTGACAAGCGATGATTACGAGACGTTATCTTCGTGGTGGAAGGACTGGAGATGGACGGCTCCTCCTAAGGACATGCTACCAGAGAACGGACTTGGGGGTGTTATGGTTCACAAGGATGGTAAGGAGATTTGTGCAGGATTTGTATACTTCACAAACTCAGCAGCCGCATGGCTGGAGTTTATAGTGTCAAACTTTAACTACAGAGAGGACGACAGGCAGGATGCTATAAGGTTCCTGATCAACGTCCTTACAGAGATGATAAAGGACAAAGGTTCTTACAGATACATATATACCTCTCTAAAGAGCAAGAGCTTGATAGACAGGTACAGCGAGTGTGGATTTAAAATGGGAAGCACAAACTGCAACGAAATGATAAAGGTATTATAATATGGCAGCAATAACATCAACAGTAATAGCAGGTGCAGGTTTAGCGATGGGTGCAATCCAGGCTTCTAAAGCAAACAAAGAAATGAAAGCAGCAGATGCAGCAGCCGTTAAGGCAGAGGCAGCGATGCGTGCGGTAAAGGAGGAGAACGTAATGAAGCAGGTTCAGGTCCCTACGCTTGGTTTTGACTTAGCACAGCAGGGACAGGCACAGAGAGATGTGTCTACCATATCGGCACTTCAGGGGGCTGGTGCGGCAGGAGTTATCGGTGGAATCGGAAAGGTTGCACAGGCAGGTGCAGCGGCAGACCTACAGCTTGCGGCACAGGCCGAAAGAGCACAGTCACAGAGAGATATGGCAGTAGCTCAAACAGCTCAAGGAATAGAAGGAAGGCGTGCTCAGAGAGAGTTCGGTATAGAGTCAAACGCACTTGCAGGTGCACAGAATGCATCAGCTGCGGCACAGGCTCAAAAAAATCAAGCATTTCAAGGCATGTTTAGCAGTGCACTTTCGGGAGCAGGAACACTTCAAACGGGAATACAGGCAATGAGTGGAGCTGACGATTTTCAAGGCTACCTTAAAAATCTTACAGGTATACAACAGTCAAATCAATTAGCAGCTGCAGGAAGTCCGACAAGGTACACTAACAATACTACAAGATAAACATGGCAGAAAAAAGCTATATAGGATTTAAGGCAGCCCCAGCGATTGATTGGGGTAAGTTGACGTCAGAGTTCTCACAGGGACTTATGGAGATAGGTGCAAGGAGAGGTATACAGAATGCATACTTCGATGAACTGCAGCGTAACAATATGAGTGCTGTTAGAGAGACTGAAAACTTTCAGACTCAAGATCTAAACACACTTCTTTCTGGTGCTATATCTCAAAATGTTAACAACACCTATGAGATCAACAAAGGAGTTAAAGCTGGTAATATTAATCATAACGACTATAGAAACTTTATAAACAATAGCAATGACGATTGGAAGTCATTTGCAACCACTGCAAAGACATTGGACCAGACAATACAGAATGGACTTGCCAGACAGCAGCCTGGAGACGATGGCTTACCAGCAGGATCCAAGTATGAGGAGGACTTAATAGAGAGGCGTTCCGAGCTATTGAATTTAAAAAATAAAACCATGTATCAGGATCCTAATACAGGTAAGTTTTTTTTAGCTGACCTTGATGAGACTGGAAACATATCAGACTACAACAATCTTCATGATGTCAAGAGTTTAAATAAGCCAATGAATGTTAACGATAACTTTTTTAACTTCAATGGTTTGATTAAAAACAGAACAGAAAACATTGGTGTTTACGAGGAAGCTTTTGTTGAGGATATAGAAACGGTAGATGGTAGGATAAGAAAGAATATATACATGACAGAAAAAGGAGCAGTCATGAATCCAGGCGTGCCTGATGCTATATCTAGGGTTCAGTCGTATATAAAATCGAATCCAAGACTTACCTATAACACACTTGCTCAGTCTGACAATAGATATGAAACTTACTTTGATCCTAAAGATCAACAGGGTGGAGACTATCAAAAAAAGATGAATAAGTTTATAGAGATAGAAAACGGATCTAGACGTATTAGAGGAGAAGAACCATTAGAAGGTGAAGAGCTTGGTGGATTTATAGCCGAATACGACAGGTTTCTTGTACCTAACATTACGGACGCTCAGGGTATATTTCAACCATCTTTAAATCAAGAACAAATGATGGCACTTGACGCAGTTGTAGAGAGTGCATTTATGTCTAACCTTGGATACTCAAAGGTGGAAGCCAAGCCGCCTAAACCCAAGGCTTCAAAGACTTCAACTTCTAAAGAAGAAGAAGGAAAAGTAAACTATGACCTGTACGAGACATTGTACGATGCAATAAAAGAAGGTGACTCTGAGACTTTAAATATCAGAAAGACACCAGAGGCTAAGGATCTAAGGTTTGAGGTTAGACAAGATGGCTTTATAGATGTGTACGACATATCTGAAAATACTGTTGGAGATCCTAAGAATAAATTAGTTTTTGAAAGAAAGTCATTGACAGACCTCGTTCCATACTTCTACGGAAAGTCTGGTGCGACTGGTGGTACTAAACCAGAGGCTACATACAACGCAGAGAGAGACGCATTCTACAAGGCAACAGGAAAGCCAGAAATAGCAATGATGGAAGAGCAGACGGAAGAGATGCCAGCCGATCAGATGGCCAGTAATCAGGGCGGTAATTTTTTACAAAGACTAGCAAACGGCATCCTAGGAAGGGGTAACAATCAAAACATATCATAACTATGGCTGAAGACAATCCGATAGAAGGCTTGGATCCAAATCAATCGGCATTCGAGCCGATGTTGGATATGATGAATCAAGAGACACCAGAGGACCTAAGCAGGACCACAACGACAACGACTCTCTATATCTCTGGAGATCAGACACAGATAGATCAGCCTAGGGTTAGTACAACTACAACTATGGCTCCAGTGGAGACTTTGGATATAGTGTCACAGTTTAGACAGTCTAATCCAGAGGTCAAGCTTGGCGATGTAAACAAGGTAATTCCTAATGCAAGCTATGAGGAGAGAATGCAACTTCTTTTTGATTACCCAGATCAGTTCGGTGCAGACATAGAGTACAATAATAAGATCAACAGCTATGTCACACAGTTAAAAGATCAGGGATATAAAGACGATCAAATACTTTCATACCTAGAGCAACAGAAGGAGGGTAAAAAGTCAGATCTGATGACCAACTTTCCAGACCTTTTTGATGTAAAGTCTATAAAGAGAAAGGACAATATAATTAAGGCTCTAGAGAGCGACAAGATTTCATACAGCAAACTATTAAAGTTTGGATCTGAGTCTAAGTTAAAGAATGAATATCCTGAGTTTGCTAACCTTATAGATCAGAAGAAGAAGAACGAGAAGATTCAGAAAGAGATAAAGGCTAAAAATAAGAAGATAGATGCTAATATTGAGGCAGAAAAACAAGCAATAGAAAGACAGTTAGAGACTGGTAAAAACTTTATAGGTCAGGACATGTCTCCTATAGATCAAGAAGCTGCTAGAAAAAGACTCAGAGAAATTGAAGGGGAGCAGACGCTGGCTGACCTTGATGCAGGTGATCCATTTCAGGGAGACACGTCAAGGGCGGATATAGGAAAAATTTCATACAAGCGAAAGCCTGTCACAGGGTTTGAGTTTGAAAGAATAAATGAGTTCAATGTAGAACCTATAGTCAAGGATTACAGGTTTGTTGACCAGGATCAGGTAAAACAAGAGTTAGAGCTACTTAACCAGTTGAACATAAATATTAGAGCCACAGGAGGTAAATCCCTTAGTGACGAGCAGATAAGAGAGGTATATGTAGACGGAACAAAGCCGTTTAATGAGAACTACAAGGACTATGATGATAAGCTGTGGAAGACCGTCTCTGGTATTGTATCTACGCAGCCTGTCGTGGATCTAAATGATGAGTTCTTTGAGAGACATGATACCACAAGGGAGGAGTTCATAAATAAAAGAAAGCTTATACTATCAAGCGGACTCTTTAACACTCAAAAATTAGGAGATACGTACTACACTGAGGAGGAGTTTCAGGCTATGTATAATAGGGCCTCTGAAAAATTAATCAATAAGTATGGATCCACTATAGGTACATATGAAAAAATTACAGGGACAAATCTTAGAGAGAACCCTGAGCAGTTTTATGACGAGGCGAGAAAGAGTAGTTCTTTATACATGTCAGACATAGATGAAGATATAGTGATAGGAGACTCTGAACAGACATCTAAAAACCTAAGGGAAAGATTTGGGTTTCTTCCTTACGGATCAAGAGATGAGTCACAGAATTATTTGGAGACAGAGGGATTTAGATTTAGCTATGACGGGGACAACCTGGTTATACAGTCCACCATAACACCAGAAGGTAAAAACACTCCAGAGTTACTGAATGGTATAGAGATAAACATGAATGGATCTGATCCAAGTGCAAAGATCAAAAACTTCATGTCTAAAGCTATAGTTACCGACGAAATCAGAGACGTTATAAATGAGTACTCAAGAGGAGAGGGCAGGTTTCAGGAAGAGTTTGACAATCCAATGAGGGCATCTATAGACTTTAGCAACTATATACTTTCAAAGCCTTATGTGTTTGGAGATGCAAATGGTTTTGCCACAGATGGATATGGCCAAGGATTTTTATTTGGCCTTATACCTATGGGGCCCGATAATAAGTCAAAGTTCATGAGAAATATGTCTGTGATAAACACTCAGGTAAATGCACTTAAGGCGAAGGATCCTATCTCTAACCAGTATCTTATAAATAACTTAAACAAAAATATTCAATACGCACAGTATGTAGAAGACCAAAAGGCTCCAGAGTTAACCAGTCTAACTCTTGCCGCTGCTGCTGGACTTACTGAGACAATATCAGGTATAACTGAGGGTGTTGTAGACTTAATAATAGACATCCCATTTGCTCCTGTATCTAACACCCTGTCAGAGGATGAGGTTAACATGCTAAAAGAAAGTGGGCTTGAGGAGTATCAGATTTTAGATATACAGAACAAGCGTATAAAGGATGAGGTTGAGTACGGTATAGACGAGTGGATAAATAACACGACAGCGGTTACAGACAAGTCTATAGCAGACGCAGGACTTACCTATGAATTAATTAAGACGATGATTCACAGCATCAGCACTGGTGCTATCGTTGGATTTAATCCATCACTTGTTCCTGTCGCATTCGGACTTCAAACCACAGCAAGGGTAGAGAACGAGCTAAAAGACAGCGGTCTTAGTAACTTTGAGAAGAGAGTTATATCTTGGCCTATGGCCACGTTTGAGGGTATACTTGAAAACTTTGGTCTTCAGACTGCACTATCTCCAGGCAAGTCAATGCTTTTTAAATGGGTTGCAAATAAAGCCCTAAAAGGATTACCTAAAAATGCAAGTCTTCACGCAATAGAGGCGAGCATGAAGTACACCATGAAGGGACTTGGTACAAGGACAATGCTAGGAATACTTGAGGGTGGTTCTTTTGAGGCATTAACGGAGGTAGGTCAAGAGGCTGTAGAATTTACAGAAAAAAATACTGTAAACATGCTCCTAGGTAAGGACGTGTTTAAGAACATGCCCGACATTACGACGGAGAAAGGAGCTAATCAGTTTTTAAATCAGCTTGGCAAGGCTGCACTATTAGGTGGATTATCTGGTGGTGGTATATCTGCAATTGGCGGGACAACTAACCTTCTTGTAAATGGGTTTAAGTTAAAGGGATTAAATAAATCATTTGAGAATCAGTACGATGTAATAACCAGCGAGGAAGGTAGAGCTATTGCTTTATCACAGATAAACTTAGCCTACCAATCTAAGCAGATAACTAAGGAGGAGGCCAATGCAAGAATAAAGGCAATGAATGATGCCTATCCATTGATGATGGAGATACCTGCCGAACTGTCTTCAGGTCAGAAGAGACAGGCATATGATTTAATGCTAGAGAGAAAGGCATTAGAGGCAGAGGTAAAAGACAAGGACAAGAACCTGGTCGTCAAGCAGACGGAGAGGATCGCAGAAATAAATAATCAGTTACAACAAATAAGCAAGACAGATGCCGTTCAAGAGCAAGAAACAAAGGAGGAAGTGCTACCAGATGAACAGTCCGAAATGGGACTGCAAGATGTGGGACAAGGAGACACCCAAGGGGAAGAAGCTTCCAAAGTACAGCAAGAGTTAGATTTACAAGAGGTTACAGTTACAGGTAAAAAACCTACAGAAGTACAGCAAGAACAATTAGTAGAATCAGTAGATGATCAAGGAAGAAGTGCTAAACCAGGAGCAAGATTGTTCAATGATCCTAATCCAGAGACGTCAGATATATCTGCTAAGTATAAAAAAGAAAAGGGTATAGAAACAACTGCTGGTGAAAAGATAACTGAGCTTGACACTAACAAATCTATGGAAATAGCTGATGCTTATGAAGCTATGGAAAACAATCCTAATGATCCAGAAGTAAAAGAAGCATACGAATCTCTTGCTAAGGAAACTATAGATCAGTATAAAGCTATGACTGATGCTGGATATGAGATTGAGATTTACGAGGGCAAAGGAGAGCCATACGCTAATTCTCAAGAAATGATAGATGATCTTATTAATAATAAGCACATGTATATTTTTTCTACAGAACAAGGTTATGGAGAAGCTGGAATAACAGATCAGCAGCGTCAAGAAAATGCTATGCTTGCAGAGACTGAGTTCGTGGATAAAAATGGTAAGCCTCTGTTAATAAATGATTTATTTAGAGGGGTACATGATTTCTTTGGACATTCAGAAAGAGGTAATGGTTTTGGAGCTAAAGGAGAGGAGAACGCATGGGATGTTCATGCTAGAATGTTTACCGATAAAGCAAGAAGAGCAATGACAGCTGAGACAAGAGGTCAAAATTCTTGGGTAAACTTTGGTCCTCAAATGAGAGATAGCAACGGTAATCTTTTAAAGAAAGGAGATCCTGGACACAAGAGTGCTAGAGAAAGAGATTTTGCTCCACAAAAAATAGGTCTGTTGCCAGAGCAGTATTCCGAAATAACAGATACCCCCACTACTGAGGTTACTAAAGAGGTGGTAGAAGATATAACTCCTGAGGTTGCAGAAAATATAAAAAACATAGAGAAGCAGGTTGATAATGCTAAAAAAGCTATATCTAAAATAATACCTGGCGTTGAGATTATCACTCACAAGGACGAGGATTCATACAGGAAGGCCACTGGAGAGACAGATAGCAAGGAGCAGACATCTCGTGGTGAGTATAACCCTAAGACCAAGAAGATACATATAAACCTATCTAAGGCGAACAACAGGACTGTGGCTCACGAGGTCTTCCATGCTATACTTCTGGATAAGGTTAAGACTAACAAAGCGACTAGGGATTTTACAGAGAGGATGATCAAGTCTCTATTAAAGAGTGACCAACTTGAAAATATTAAGATAACATATAGAGGTGAAGAGATCACACTTGCTGAATACCTTGAGAAGTTTGCCTCAAACTATGACGAAAACATACAGAGCGAAGAGAAGCTGGCTGAACTTGTAGGTATCCTCGCAGAGAATTACGGTCAGTTAAGTAAGACGAACAAGAGCCTGATCAAAAGATTTTTAGATCGATTGGCCAAGATGTTTGGTCTAAAGCCATTCACAGACAATGAGGTGGTTGATGTTCTTAACGCTATAGCTGGAAAGGTTGCTTTCGGTCAGGAGATCAGTGAAATAGACGTAAAAGTAATATCAGAAGGTGCATCTACATTCATAGCAGAGCCAACAACAATTGAACCTAGAAAATCTATAGGCAAGAAGGTTGTAGCATCTAACAAGCCATCAGAATTATCTTTTGTAACTAAAAAAGATCTTATAGATATTGAGAGTCTTGTAAAAGAAATAGCAGATAAAAAACAAAAGGTTTGGTTTTGGGTAGCAGATCAGATGGGTAGAGGAATGTATTCTGATGTAGTTGTTGATGGTCAACATTTCTTAGACGCTGGACCAAGTTATGCTTTAGATCCTGTAAATAAAAGCAAAGACATAATATGGGCAACAGGTAAAGATCAATCTGAAATAGAAAAACTAATAGATAAATCTGATTTTATATTTATTATTAGCGGATCTCCTATTAGCTCAAAACTTTTTAATAAAAAAAATATAGATATACTTGAGAAAAGGATTGGGGATTATAGTAAGTTTAAAAAAGATTTATTGAAATCAAAACCAACAAAACCAATAAAAGATATACTTAACAAACATAATAGTTGGAAAAGCTTAAAAGAATCTCCAGATAGAAAAAAACTATTAATAGCATTTGAAAATCAAAAAGATAAAAACACTGAAACTAAAAAGGTGTTAGGTAAATACAATGCCTTTATAGATTTTAATTCATTAAGAGATGGATTTTATAAAGAGAATGATTTTAAAATGAATGAAGTTATGTTGGTGTTAAAACCAACAGCTTATGGAGGTAAGTCTAATCACTCTACATATGAAAATGATATATTAGGTGAGGTTATTGGAGTACCTGATACTAAGGTAGATTCTTTTGATCTAATGCCTGAAGCTGTGAGAAAAAAATATTCAGAAACTTTAGGGGCAAGTCAAAAGGCACAAGTCGTTGCACCTTACGGAATAGGTGTTAAAGAGATAGAATCCCCAGCCAAGCGTAAGCAGATTGTAATAGGTGAGAACGCAAATCTAAAACAGAACGTCAAGGACTTTCTTTTACAGGCAAATGAGATGGAATCTAAGGGTCAGTCTCGTGAAGAAATAAGACTACTCACAGGATGGGAAAGAGGTGCAGATAACAAGTGGGGTTATGAGCTTAATGATGTTATAGATATAGATGTAAAAAATATCAAAACAGATAAAGTTTATAACATAGAAGAAATCGTTAGTTTCCCAAGCCTTTTTGATGCATATGGTGATGCAAAAAAATTAAAAATAAAATTTATTAATAATTCATTAAAGTCTGGAATGGCAGCATACCTCCCTAAAAGGGGATTGATAGAGGTTAATCTTTCTAAGATAGGCCTTTCAGAATACATAGAGGGTATGATGGCACAGTCACGCCTCAGCAAGGATGATAAAGTTTTAAATGCTGCTGTATTAGACGCTAGATTGTTAAAGAAAGAAAACGAATTAGAAAGCAAAAATGTCAGAAGAAATAGTGATACATGGATAAAAGAAACCGAAAGCGTGTATCCTTCTTCTCAAAGAATTATTAACAAGAAATTAATAGACGAATATAAAAATAAAAACAATGTATCAGCTATTGAATACTTTAATGATATAAAATCCATTCAATCCTTAATTGATAAAAGAACAGATATAGATACAGCTAAAGGACTCGATGAATTAAATTCAAAGGTGCTACATGAAATCCAACATGCAGTATCAGATCTTGCAGGATTCCCTATGGGAGGAAGTGCTCAAACGATAACTAAAACTTTTACAAGCAAAGAAAAAAACGAATACAACGATATAGTAAAAAATATAATTGAAACCAAAAAATTATTAGAAGAAGGTAAGGCTACTCAAAAGCAGCTAGATGATGCAAAGCATGAGGAGGCAGAGTATAGGTATAAAAAATATGATGAGCTTGCTGGAGAGACTATGTCAAGAAATGTAGAGAAAAGAAGAAAGTTAAGTCCTCAGGAAAGAAGAGAGAAGACTCTTGAGAGTACCATGGATGTCGACATAAAAGATCAGAAACTACTGTATGAAGACGAAAAAAATATATCTATAAAAGAAAAAAAGGTAGAGAGTAAGCAGAAGCCTAAAGAGAAGAAAGGATTGCTTGGCATATTTAGAAAGCGTAAGCAGAAGGACGACGGGCCTGTAGAGCCAAAGATTGACATCAGAAATCTGAAGAAGAAGTCTGACAAGAAGATAAAGGAGACAAACAAAGGTAAGGGACCTATACTTAGAAGACTAAGAAGAGGATTGTTCGACAGACAGAACGATATAAAGAGAGTCATAAAGGACTTTGTTCCTAACCCTAAGAAGGTGAGTAAGATCATAAACAGGATAGTAACAAAGGCTGGTGCGTCTGGATATGCAAACGAACTGTTTACACAGCAGGACAAAAAAATATTTGGAAAGCTAAAGGCAGACCAGATAGAAAACCTTGAACTCATAATATACGCAAGACGTATTGTTGCGATCAATGAAAATAGACGTGATAGGGGAATGAATCCATATAAAGGTATGGATGGACTTGACGAGCAGGCTGCACTTCAGAACTTAGAGAAGTTTGAGCAGGATCTAGGTAAGAAAGAGTTTGATGCCCTATCAGAAAGAGCAGACGAATACTTCGAGGCATTCAAGAACAATCTTAAGATGCTCAGGGATTCTGGACGTATAACAGAGGAGATTTACGAAAACCTTAAGGATGTGGAGTACTCTCCGATAAAGACTCTAAAGTATATCATACCTCAGGACACCATGACTGACGAGGATATAAACAACGCTGTGTCTACGCTTGGTGTAAACAAGAAGGATATAATGAAGCTCTCAGACATGAACGAGAATGAGATCCTATTCGACGCAAGGTTTCTTCTTATGATGAACACTAATATAGTTGTAAGGAGATCATTTGAAAATGAAATGCTGAATGAGTTTGCTCAGGGATATGAATCCATAGACAAGGCAGGCAAGGAAGCTCTATCAGACTTTATAATTGAGGGGCCTGTAAAGAAGGTACCCCCTGGTTTCAGAAAGGTTGAATACTTTCAGGATGGTGTAAAGAAGGAGATGGTCATGAAGGAAGACTATGCAAGACAGCTTTTAGACATCAAGAATCAAAATAATTTTCTAAAAGGCCTTGGAAAGATAAGTGGTGCAAATATATTAAGGTTCTTTGCGACGGGTGGTAACCCATTGTTTATCGTTGGTAACACTGCGGTTGACTTTGCAAACATAGCATTCTTTTCAGACGTATACTCATCCATAAAGCCACTGGCAACAGTACAGCTGGCATATGATTTCGTAAAAAACTTTTTAAGAAAAACTGGAAATACAAACAATTACAACAAAATTAAGATGGAGTTTATGGAGCACGGAGGTGCTATGGACTTCCTGTCTACAGACGGTCTTAGAATGGTTCAGGACATGAAGCTTAAGAACAGAATACTTAACAAGGCACAGAAGGGGTTGGCTGCATACGCTAGGTTTATGTCTTACGTTGGAGAGACTGGTGAGATGTCATTTAGACTGGCTGTCTATGAAAGGGTTAAGAAAGCAGAGATTAAGAAGTTTGAAAAGGAGAATGATAGATCTCCAAACCAGCAGGAGATGGAGGATATAATGTTCGAGGCAGCTGCACAGTCTAGAGAGACTATTGACTTCTCTCAAGGAGGTACATGGGTTAAGCAGATGGATCAGGCACTGCCATACTTCAACGCTGCAATGCAGGGACTTAGAAGACCGTTAGACTTTGCAAGAAAAAATCCAGTAGGCTTTACATCCAATGTGGTACAGTATGCGGTAATGGCCGCAGGTATGACTGCGACTTCTTTAGGAACATTACTTAGAGCGATAGGAGACGATGAGGAGGAAAAGAAAAAAGTTCAAGACACATTAGATTCAGTATCTATGTACGAAAAGGCAAACTATCATATAATATTTACAGGTAACAAGGATAAGGACGGCAACTATCAGTACGTGAGAATTAAAAAACTTCCCCTCCTTTCTATACTTGGAACAGCGACAGAGCAGTACACAACAAAGTATCTTTTAAAGTCTCAAGGTATTGATTACAAGACAGATGATAAAGCTATAAAAAAGTCCATAGAGATGTCTGCACCATTAGACGTACTCGGACCTGTTATGGGGGACGAGTCGGTAGGTCAGGCTCTTGGAGGTATTGTAAAAAGAAATCCACTTGCTTCAGCTTGGTTGACATACACATACAATGAGGATACATTTACAGGAGATAAGGTTTTTTATGAGCCTAAAGATAAAAAGATAAAGCCGTATGCAGAAGGCCTTTACGATAACAGAGTAAATGATATATACAAGGTGGTTGCACCTGCACTTGACATGTCTCCAAAGAGAGCTCAGGCTGCCGTAGAGAAAATTGTAACAAGTGAAAGCACAAACCCAAGTATATCTATATTTTATGCTCTTACAAACGGATTATTTGATACAGAGGCAGATGCATTTAAAGAAAATTCTGATACGTTTGATAATGGTATGGGACATTTCCTAGATGTGGTTAGTAAAAAAATGGTAAGGCATACGAATCCAAACCTCTTGAGATACAAAAACAAAGATAGATTAGAAGATCTTGAGAAAAGTATAGATACAGATGCATATCTAACCAAGATAAAAATAAAAAAAGATATCAATAAAAATGTAGACTCAGAGGTACTTAGAAATGGAGACTACAATAGTAAAGAATATAAAAAAGAATTAAAAAAACTTGAAGATATACTTGACAAGAACGATGTCAATACAAAGGACAGACCTTACTACGGTTCATACACCGTTAGAAAAGATTTAAAAGGTCAGGAGATGTTTAAGGAAATGACAGATATAATTTACGAAAGATCCCCTAAGATGATGGCTGCAAGACTATACTCAAGGTATGGAGACAGCTTAGATGATCAAGAATTAAAAGAACTATCTCAGTCATTTAAGCTTGCAAAAGTAGGAAACAAAATACTCAAAGAGGGATACCAGATATACTACAAGAAAAACTATCTTAAGAAATCTCAAGAAGAGATAGATAAGTTCGAGAAAACATTTGGTAAGATAAGGTAACTAGAAAAGGTGAGTAAGCCTAGCGACCTGACCATGCTCAGGGCTATGAATGAAGGCTTCCACCGCCTGTGGGGCGTGCTGAAATCCTTTTCTGTGATGCCATGAGTCACTGCCCGAAGGGCTTCTAAGCGTTTCTATACAGACAGAAAATACATCCTTAGATGTCTTGTGATGTATGTGATGCCCATAAATATACCTGTGCTTGCAATCGTTCCAGTTCTCTGACGCCTCGTGTGCCATAAGCATCGGAAGGTCCTGAGACTTGGCACCGTCCATGTGTGTGCTTCCAATAAGATTCTTCCCATAGACCGTGTACTTCCTGTGAGACATGTCGTTATCAAACGTAATGTTCTTAGACTTACGGAACCATGCCTCGATACACTGAAGCAGCATGAAGCCACTCATATAGTCATGGTTACTTGGGTTGTAAACCACCTCGACATCAGCGACAGACATCAAGGTCTCGATGATATCTACAAGCAATCTCTTGGCCGTCACAAAGTTCTCGTACCACATACCATCGGTATCCTGTGGGGTTTGAGAGGTCGTCTGCCGCCTGGGATTGTCGGTGTGAAGGACGTCGTTACCAGCTATGAATATTATCTTGTCTATGTTCCATGACTCAGACTTAGATAGGATACCCTCAAGTCCCTCCTTAACCCTCTGTACAGCGATCTGACTGTTATACTCCTCTCCAGTCTCGAAAGACGAGCAAAGCTTTCCTATATGTATATCGGCAGGATCAAAGACAAGGCAGTGAGGATCCTTTGTCCTCTTCCTCTTGATCTTTTTGTACTTAGGGCTCCATGTGGATATCTCCTCCGTAAGTTCAGATATAAATGACTCTGGGTCAAACTCATCCTTACCTGACACATTTATGGAGTAATGCTTGCCCTTGTACCAGTAGTGCTTAACCTTATCTGGATCTATACCAACAGCCTCGCATTCGTCATCGATGGCTCTGTTTTTTATAATCTTTAACACCTGCATCCTGACGGCATCAGGATTTGAATCAAGCTCAAACTCTTTTATTATAGTCCTAGATATCTGTGCTTTGTTTCTAATATTATTGTCATACAATTCAAGTACTCTGTTACGGTAAGCTTTCATGTGATTTTTGTATATCTTTGAGAATTTTTATTAAATTTTGAATACTGTCTTTCAACTCACTATTATCCTCATCCATCAACGCCTCATATATAGAATCGGTCATGCTATTGATCTCAGACATCACAGCGTTGACATAGTTTACATGACTCATAATCGTAAATATATGTATTTTATATGTCGTAGCAAAGCCCTGACAGGTATTTCTTGTTACACATTGAGTACTTAACAGTGTACTTGTGAATATCTTCGCTTTTAATAAACCTACTTATAAACCTTTCATTTAGAGGATTTAATGAGTCGTCAAGTGCCAAAGGTATCTTCGTTATTGTCTTATTTATTTTACGAAGACGGGACCTCATAGATATAGGTCTAGCCTCTAAAGTTATGTCTACACAATAGACCCCTCTAGTATCTTTCATTTTGAATCCTCCTCTTTATAACGTTTAGCATGCTCATATCATTGCATCTTATTATATCGTCCATGATGTCTCTCTTTTCAGGTATGTACTTTTCATAGTAATCTAGAAAAACCTTGTAGTCCTGAACGTCTTCCAGAAACAAAGGATCATCGATTTCACTCCAATGCAGATAGTTTTTTATTGAGTGTATTACAGTAGCATGATTACGATTAAAAAGCTTTCCTATATAGTTAAGTGGGTACTTCTGCTCTCGCAGTATGGCACATAAAAACGCTCTCTTATGTATCTTCTCTCTACCCCTGTCTTTGGTAGCTAGATTATCCCTCTCGATGACGTGCAAAATTTTATCTATCATCTTCTTCGTTTTTTAATTGCTTCATGTTATTAAAGTCTCTACTAAGCTCTACCCTATACTTAATCATAGTCTCAGGATCTATCCATATCTCGGACATACCATTCTTAAATGTTTCATGAAGCTCTAACCTGTCCATCATAGCATTTTTTTGATTCTCTCTGTACTGTGCAAATATTTGATTGTCTATACTCATTTTATTTGTTTTTGATTTTTAATTAAAATTCTTATCTCACCTCCCAGATCTGCATCATTGGGATGCATCTTACATAGTTCTTCTATCTCTGTGACTTTATTTTTCATAATCTTATCCATCTTATCTTTATGAATATTAGATTGCCTTACAAGAAGCGGTGATGATTCTTTACGAACATCGTGTTTAAACACACTGTCTTTTACCTGTCTCAATTCATTTAATTTCTCCATCATATACATATACTTTTATTCCGTGTTTTTTTAATTCTTTAATTCTATATTCCTGAAGAGGCCTAGGCTTCTTACCAGGACGTTTGACCTCATAGAACTCAGCGTCCGAGTCCTTAGGTATTGCAATAAGATCAGGTATCCCTGGCTTATTGGTGACGGACAGCTTTACAACGTAATAGCCATCCGACTCCAACTGCTTTATCAACTTAGCCTGTATCTTTTGTTCAGTCATATAAGTAGTTATATGTTATTCACAATCATCAAAGTCTAACTCTAATTGATTTATTAACTTTTCCTCATACAGCTCAATGCTAGACCTTACGGTTGACTTGTCATTGTTAAGCTTGCATAGTTTAATGTTTATACCTGCAAGCTTTTCTTTAAGGCTGATAAGCCTATCCTCAATCTCTTCTCTTGTCATAATCCTTTTTAAATATGTTAACAGTATAGCTCTTCTTCTTCTTGACTGCGGTGTATATCTTGTCCTCTATACCACCCTCACTAAATATCCAGTACACTTTGTTGAATGTCCTCTCCATAGTTGTCATCCTATCCCTAGCCTGCCAGTAGCTTACGGCAGAGAAGTCTATGTTGTAGAAGACAAGGTGTGCTGCATTACGTAGCGATATACCCTCACGCCCAGACACGATCTGTAGGGCGATTGACCTGTCAGTTGAGTTAAACTCATCTAGGTCTGTAGTGAGGCTATCACCGAATACAGACTGAAGCAGCTTCAACTCCTCTTTAAACTTGTAGAATATACCGATCTTACTTCCCTTAAATCTATCCCTAACAAATATAGCCTTTGTTCTGTCAATAGCCATGCTATTCCCAGATTCAAACTTAACGGTTCCGCTATACAACTGGTGTAGCTTCTGCATCAACTTAGCAGGGGTATCACCAAGTATTACCTCCTCCTTACCCTCCACAACAAGATCCTTTGACAGTGTGTCGCATACCTGATACGTCCTGTCCTGCATCTTTACATAGAGGATCTCCTCCTCTATGTCTGTAGAGAATCCAGCCTCCTTTTGAGTAAAGGAAATGACGTAAGGTGCAACAGCACCCATTATCTTGTCCTCGATACCACGAGAGTAGTCATTGACCATAAAACTGTTTATCTTTCTCTGCCATACATTCACATAGTCATGAGACCATGCATAGAAGTTTTTATATGACCTGAACGGATTGTCAGGATGCACATAGAACTGATGGTATATCTGACTGTATGACTCTGGAGTCAGCGTGCCAGTCATGAGTATAAGCTTGGCATTGTTTATGGACAACATTTTTCTTATCTGACGTGTCCTTATGCTTGGCTTAGGGAATGCAGACATGGTGTGTGACTCATCGCACACAACCACGTCAAACATCACATCCTCAATCTTATGTATAGACTCATAATTTATTATAGTTATATCAAACCCTGGATCCATCGTGTCGTAGTCAGACTGTATTGATGATATGGCCTTCTTCTTTGTCAAGAACAAAACCTTGGTAGCCCCAGCAAGCCTACATATCTCTAAGGATGTGAAGGTCTTACCGAGGCGTACCTCCATCGCAAGGCAAACCATATTAAGCCTGTTCAGTATGTCGACGCCCCTCTTGGATATGTCAACCTGATAGTCACGTAGTCTCATATCTTAAAAGTTTAGTTTCACCTGTTCAGGCTCAGTTTCTATAAATTCTATCATCTTTCCAGCAGCATTCCTGGTTATGATCGGCTTGGTGTCGTACTTAAACTTACCAAAGCTATCAAGCCACTTGTAGAACTTGCTATGAGAAAGCTTGAACTTTCCATACGGTCCATAGTCTGGATACTCCTCAGTAAAGTTGTTATAAAGGTCCATGCCCATACTTGCAGACCCCTTGTTTGTGTAGTAGTTGTCCTTTCCGTCAGCCCATTCCCAGAAGTCTGAGTTTGTTTCTGCAATAAAGTTCCTTACCTTAAGGTTCTTGAACTCGCATACAACAAGACCACTCTTCAGGTATAGTTGAAGGTTATCGATCATGTAGTTGTCAAACTTTGACCATTCAGAATCTGTCCACTCGCTGAATAACATGTGGCCAAAGTCACTCTCAGGCGTGAAGCTTTTAGTATAGTACTGCTTGAACTCCAGGTCCCACTTACGTCTCTCAAAGCTATTTCCAGCACCCTTGATCGCATAGTTTGTGGTTATAACAATCTTTGGAGAGTACTCAAAAGGTATGTGTATCTCGTCTTTGTTCTTCTTCTCAAGGGTAATACCCTCTGTGATTACAGAGAATAGTCTCTCGAAATCAAAATTCTTTGCGACGTCATCAAACACAAGGGTCTGTGTATCTACCTGTACCCTCTGGTACGGGAAAGATTTTTGAAATGAAAATCCCTTACCATCAATTATAACCATCTTCTTAATGTGACTTATTGACTTGACAAAGATACCCTTACCAGTGCCACCTTCAGGATGGTCCGATATAATCTCGTCATTGAGTATCACGGCAGGGCAGTAGCTTGCTGGCTTGTGTGAATGCATAAGGTATCCAAGAGTACTCTCCATAGATCTTGTACTATCAGATCTGTCTCCAGATATATTCTTAATGAAGTACCTGAACTCTGAATCCTTAAAGTCAGACTTTATGAAGTCCCTGTCTATCTTCTGCTTCTCCCATACATGACCTTTTAGGTTCTTATAAGAAATGGTTTCTACGCTATCCCTTGTGACCTTTACGGCACAATTTAAGTAGTAAAGATAAGCCTCGTCAGTGTTGTCCACCATGAATTCTGGCTCTATCCTTGAGACATAATTTAAAAATGTCTCCTGAAAAAACTTTGTATTGAGTGCAAAGAAGTTGTATACCGACATATCGTCGATACCTAGAAGGAAGTCAAGTACAAAATCCTTTATCATCTCCTCGTTCACGTCAGATATGGTGTTGTCAATCACCCTGACGAATACAAAGTTATTACTACCTACTGGGTAGTACTTGTAGAAACCATTGTCCTGCAAGTATAGTCTAAACAGATGAGGTACAAGATCAATCTTGCCCTTGCTGTTCTTTATCCAAAACTCGTTGAAGTCTACAGTCTTAGCGACCTCGTCGACATCGACGTCCTTGTTACTGTCCTTTATCTCACCAAGAGGGACGCCCATCTTTATATTATTGACTATCTCTGACGTCTTATCAATGTCCTCATAGAACTTAGTGTTGTGTCCAGACATGTTCTTGTAAGCACTTCGTACTATTGCCATGATCTCTGAAGACTTTTCGCCAGTTGAGTCGTATGAGTTCAGCGTGGTGAATGCCTCGTCCTGATTGATTCCAAACTCATTCAGTGCGGATGCCAGGATAAAAAGGTTGTTGTTTTTTTGACCCTGAACCATACCATACTTCTTGTCCCACCATAGCGATAGCCTGCGTATTATTTCATTAGAGTCAGAGATCTTTATGGTTGCCTTTGACTTTGTCACAAACTCTGTCTCGTTCTCCATGTCCTTCCATACCGAAGAAAGTTCATTTACATATAAATCAGGATCGTAACTCTCGTAACATACCCTTGATATATTCTTGCATGAGGTATCGAACTCATCGCATGCATAGTACTTCTCCAGTGACTTGAAGTACTTCTTATGATTCTTTGCATCCTTAGGTATACGTACCAGTGTCTTGATACCATCTCCAGATGGGGATGTGAATAGGCAGTACGTAAACTCGTCCTGCATCAGCTCCACCCTCTTTGAGTGTAGGTGCTGCTCGTCCCTAAAGCCATCGAAGTCAAGGCACATGATACCACTGTGATCTATGATAGAGCTGTCACGCCTATCTGAAAAGGTTCCAGAGAAGCAGATGGCAGGAAGCTGTTTTTTCAACTGATTCCTACCACCCTTATCTACCTCTAACCTAACCTTACCTATTAACTCCTTCGAAGATCCGTCACGGATACGATCTATCGCCCTATCTATGTCTATATGGTAGGGTTTGTCTGTCTCGTTTATTGTCTTAAAGTATGTTATCATTCTTTCTCTGCATTAAAAGTTTAGTAATATATGCCGTAGCATCCATCAACTCTTCTAGCAGATGCACAAGGAAGTCATCGTCATTATTGTCATGTAGTGTGGTATCGTACTTAATGATACCATCACTACTTCTTCTATCATAATGAGCCTTCAAGGTCTCGATCACCTTGTCTCTCTTCTCAAGCTTATCTGTACGTGATGAAAAATATTTCATAGTTATCTATTTAAAAATATCTAACATCGAACTGTACTTATCGTTTATATGTTTTAAGGTAAACGACAATTCTTCCATAGAATTTTTGTAAGAACGTGTATGTAAGGAGGATGTCGTAAGATCATCTGAGATTGTATTTAAAGAAGATGATATATCTTTAATTTTTTCAGACAAATCATTTATAGATTCTTTTAAATTAATGACATCAATATCATTTAATTCATTTATAGAATTTATGTTACTTCCATTTGATTTCTGTAATAAATCATAAAGACCTACATCCTCAATTTCATCAACACCTTTACCTTCGGTGTCATCAAGCTCTGGGAAAACCCTAGACCAATCTTTATCCAAATGAACTGGTTCCATGACAGACATTACAAATATTAATGCTTCTGTGCTTAAACCTACAATCAACATTTCAGAAGCAAATGGCCAGTGCATAATTTTAAATAATGCACCCATAATAACAACTGCTGCCCCTAATCCGTATATGTACTTCATGATATTTTTCCATGACTTACTTGCAAAAAAACTTTTAGTATTACTCATAATATTTAATTTAATTGTTAAAAAAAGCACCGACTACCATACAGTCGATGCTACAGAGTTTTTGCCGAGTATGGTCAGCTAACCAGCAGAACTCTAACTGCTTTCATCATGAACACACAATGCTTAGAACGGAAGATCTCCGTCCTTATCTTCAGTTGTAACTGGCTGTGGGGATGGTTCAGAGGACCCATCTATTCTCCATGCCTCTAGTGTGTTGAAGTACTTAACCTCACCACTTGGTGATGTCCACTCACGCCCTCTAAGATTAAACGATACCTCTACCTCTTGACCCTCTATCATAGAGTCCAAAAGTGTCGTCTTGTCCTGCACCGTCTGAAACGATATGGTTTGTGGATACTTCTCTGCCTGATCATTCAGTACAAATGTTCTCTTCTTAAACTTTTCGCTTACGTGTTCTGTGTCGAAGATCTTTTCCACGACTCCTTTCATTTTAAATTGATTACTCATTTTATTTGTTTTTGGTTGTTAAAAAATTTACATATTCTTTTGCGTACATCTCTGCCGCAAACATCCTTGCATCCATGTGCTTGATGTCATCCTCAGTCAGCTCTATCTTTACTATAGTTGCACGTAGGTTATCGTCCAGTGCGTCCATGTAGTGAAGGCTGTCATCCTCATGCTCAGGCATAAGCTCCTCAGGTGTGGTGGTGAGTATGTATGCTATCTCACCATTAGCCCATTGCTTGCCAGTCTTCTTGGTAAGCATGTATAGGTACATTTTGACCTGCCATTCGTATGCTGGGTTCTTTGGCGGACGTTTTGGAAACGTCTTCTTTGACCAGCTAGACTTAATGTCTATCACCTTAAGTCTTTCACAATCAACAATGTCAGGATGACCTGATGCAAATAAAAACTTGAGAGAGAAGTGATCGTCGAACTCCTCCATCTTACGGTAGTCAGTGAAGAAGATTCTGTTGTATATCTCTATACTCTCGTCCTCGACATCGGTACCCTTGGTCATCTCCCTGGTGCTGAACGATACCTTGTAGTCATATACCACCTCATCGATGGCCTCCTCTATAAGAGTCTTAGCACCCTCGCCCAATGTAACTGGTGCGTCACGCTTGGCTATCAAATCATCACGCTTGGCCGTCTGGTTGTCTGTAAGTTTGGACTTAGTCATCAATACGTTAAGTGCCTCCATCTGCTTTTCAGTGAGGCCGTCCGTACCCGTAAATAGGGCCGAACACTTACTTGCTCTTACTCTCAGCATCTTTCAAGGTTTTAGTTTGTGAATCACTCAGTTCGTAAACGGCAGCTATCTTTGCCAGTGTTGACCGTCCGTTTGATACGGACTCAGTCGCCTTCTCCATCTGGTCGTCTGTCAGTACCTTCTTGGTCTTCTTAGGCAGTGGCCTGGTGCTAAAACGCAGTGCGTCTACCATTCCCTGCGGTGACTTGACCTTCTCGGTGTTTAGGACGATCTGCTTACCGATATACTCGTTGTAGTCGAATGTTCCAAAGAACTTCTCCAACCTCTTGAAGTTTGATCGGTTGCAAACCATCGGCTTGTCGAACTCATTCATCATCAGGAAGACCTTGTCCTCCTTACCCATCTCGCCTACGAAGACGTCCTGGTATATCTTTTTGATGGTTACCAGCTTTGGCTCATACTTTCCATTGACCTCCAAGTCCCATGAGCCTAGATACTTGTTGTCTTTCATTAAATTTCTCCAGTGCATATTAAATTAAATTAGGGGTTACAATATTAATCATTATTTGTTAATAAGTTACGGTATTTGTGAATTTTTTTTTGTAGGTCTTCTCTTCTTCGCTTGAACATATCTACCACTCTGTCATTTCCGTTGGATATAGATATTCGTACTAACTCGTTGGTCCTTACTAGCTTACGTTGATGAACCTCTATGTTTAGCTTTACGCATCCCATGAACCATCCCTCATCCTTAAAAACTTTTAGATGCCTGCCTTCGACATCCTCAAACTTATCTGTGTGTGTCATTACGTTCTTTATTTCTATACGTCCGTCTTCGTGAAACTTCTCTATCTTGACACCCATGTCCAGGTACCAGTCGCTATTTTCTGTCCAGTATAATGACTTTTCATCGTCATTTACCAGATCCTCCCAGGCCTTCATTGTTTTCTGTATATTAGATCGTACGTATATCCGTCATAGTCATCGTAGCTAAAGAAATAGGTATCTTTATCCTTTATTTCTCTCAATACAACGTCATAGTTATCCTTGTGCTCTATAGCAAACAGTATGTAAACGTGATTCCTTCTGTCACTATTAAGGTATTTAAAAATCAAAACCTTTGAATTTTTATTTACATCAAACTCATCCATATTGACGTCATAGAAGTCATATACCTTGCTGCATATATCTATGGCCTCGTCCTTGTCGTCTGCTATGCAGAGATACTCTGAATCACCCATGCATTTGAACCCTTTAGGTACATTGAATGGTTGTGCTATTGAATTAGTACTGAATATCAGCACCATAATTAAAATTACATTTTTCATACTATTAAATTTAAGATTGATAAAAATAATGCGATGCATGAGCCGAACATACAACACATTAGCGTTGGTATAACAATCGACCTGACGGCTATGCTCAGTATGTTGTCCATCGCCAGATGTAAAAGCCAGAGCGATAGGCCGAATGTTAGTATTGAAGTTATTGATATCATATTAGTTTTGATTTATCTCCTCGATGACTATTTGCACTTTACTCTCCTCTATGTCTATCAACACTGCCTCTGGGAAGAAGAAGTTGAAGTAGTTGAGTGCAGTCAGATCGTCCTCGCAGTGTATTTTTGTGTATGACTTCTCACCGTTAAGGGTGAATGTCAGTCCGAATGATTTATTGTGTGTCATAACCTGCATATGTATATAATGTTACACTTCCTACCGAACTTTCGTAGTGCGTCTCGGTAGCTTGACGCTTGTATTGTGTCGCCAGTGCATAGGTTCTCACCTATCATGTAGCATATGTGGAAGCTATTCATCTTCTTTGTTTTGGTTTAATAATTTCATCAGTTCATATATAGCACTGTGTGTCTGTGAGTCTGTCAACGCATCGCCAGTCAGCTTGCTTTTCAAGGCCTGAATCTCTGCATTTATATCCTTTTCTTTCATCTTAGGTATATGTTTATATGGTTAGTAATCATCACGTCATCGCCACCGATCCTGGACACCATCTCGTCCGTCCGATTGCCTATCAGGATGATGTGCCTCCTCGATATCTGTATGCGATAGAAGTGGTCGATGTCTATGCCCTTCTTAATGCACACGTATCTGAGGTATCTCATCATGACATTCATGGCGTAAGGGTCTTTGCTATCTCACTTATCTTGGACTCTAGGATGACTATCTGTCTGCCCTTCCTGTCGGCATTCCTACCCCACCTGTCTCTCAAATCTACTAAATCTTTTGGAGACTTGTAAATGTTGTCCCTGAGTATATCTATGTCGGTCTGTAGGTATTCTATCCTCTCCACTATCTCAAGTAGTTTCTCTATCTTCTTCTTCATATCTATTTATTTATTTCATCTTCGATTAATTCTCTCAACTCCTCGATGTTCACGTCGCCATCTCCGTCTACTTTATCTATAAAGGTAGGTCTCATATATGTCATGTGTCCGTAATGGTAGTCTGTCTCGTCAGTAAGTCCGTTGAATCGTACTGGGAACTGCTCTCGCCTTAGCTCCCTCTCTATCCCTACGTTGAAGTGTTCAGTACCTGATACGCATACGCATATGTTTGCATCGTCTATGTAGTCTATGTCTATGTTCATTTTGTGTTGGTTTGTGTTGGTTTGTGTTAAGAAATGTTGGTTTTTTTTTGGATTAACATCGCTGAAACCCTTGATATTACTATGTTTCTTTAGTGAAATGTTAGAATGTTAGTTTTTTTCCTTCTGTGAGAAAAAAATAAATAATATATATATATATAGTACTATTGTGGGGGATATATATTTTCCCCACAATTTGTAATATTTCTAACATTCCAACATTCTTCCGTTCAATTGATTGATTTACAGACAGTTAGCCAATGTTGGTCTGTTTTAAAACCAACATGGCGTAACATTTTATCGGCTAATCGATTGATTGTCAGTCAGGTATGTTAACATTACAGATGACCTCCATATTTCTCTGATTCAATATCGTACCTTGTCTCTGATGGTTGATCTTCATTTGTCCAATCTTCACCTATACCCATACCGAATCCATATTCGTATTCCGATACTGATATCTTGTTATATAGTCTGTCTACATATAGGTGTTCATTCTGCATCAGATAATCTGATACATCATCTAGTTCTATGTTGCTAGGTATCTCTATCTCTACCTCTGATATCTTGTGGTATACTCGTCTTTCGCTTATTGTTACTTTCATATCTATTTGTTTTTATGGTTTCTAACTAACTCGTCTATCTTCATGTTCAGGTAACTCGCCTTCTGTGTCATAGTTCCTGCACCCTGGCCTTTCGGTAGGCGTATGTCCTTGCCTGACTGGAAGTCGTGTATCGCCTCCTGTCCGTTGCGTATCCCTTGCTCGATTGCATTGCGTAGGTCTGAGACTACGTTTGTGATGTCTAGGTATAGCTTACCCTCCTCGAACCATCCACCAAGATGATTGTCTATTGAGTATAACTCTACACCCTTTTCTCCTACGAATGTCTTGACTGCTTGTTCTACCTCTGAGATCGTAAACATTCCTTCCAATGTGTTGTGTATCTTCTCGTGTCCATGTATAGCATAGGCGTATCCCTTGAACTCATGCTCTCCTGATACAAGGTTAAATGTTGCACCACCATCCTTAAGTAGTGCTCTGCTGAATTGTTTTAAGTTTTTCATTTCGTTTTATTGTATTGATTTATAAATTCTACTACTGCTTGGTATGTTTCTTTAATGTTAGTTGAGAGGAAGTTGTTAGACTCCCAATCCTCATCGTTAGGTATGTTACCAATATGAGTTGGTAGTTCACCGCTTAAGGTTTCAATCCTATCCACTACAGGCATCAACCAATCCCAAGACTTGTGGAACTCCATATTGGTGTCATAGTACCCACCGTTGTAAAAATATAGTCCATCTAAATACAATCCATCCTCAATAGATTGCATAAATTCTGCGATTAGTTTATTGTTCTCTTGTGTGTTCATGTCTAGTGTGTTATGTATAGTTCGTCATGCGTAGTGCC